>Ga0209700_101534_pt1 | contig 48001 bp, 27 predicted proteins | sample SiratroredBW_FD_187528 | JGI IMG/M metagenome (GOLD analysis project Ga0209700, IMG submission 187528) | Root nodule microbial communities of legume samples collected from California, USA - Siratro red BW (SPAdes) (version 2) | ecosystem: Host-associated > Plants > Roots > Nodule | place: USA...
AGAAAAAAAGACAAATAAAAAAAAAAAAAAAAAACTTACAGCCGTGTAAGATCCAGCAAGCTGGTAACAGCAGTGGGAAAAGGTCCCACAATCGACACCGCATACACCTCACTGAAAAACACCAAATCCCCATTACACCAACTTTACACCTCAAATCTCATCAACAACAACTGAACTTAAAAATCAAACCTTTATCTTATCAATTCCAAAAAAAGAGGCGTTTTTTTGCATTTTTCTAAATCAAGTGAAAATTGAGAAATAATGCTCACAGCTCGGTAACGACACGATAATCACCGACAGTGGAGCACGTGACACCAGACCAAGGAGGAAGATCCCCATCACCACAAGGGTCATCACCGACCCACGCATACACCACTCTCCACCCAAGAGAAGCCTTGATCTCGTTCAAAGCCTTAACTGCAAAAAATTCGAGGAAGACATAAACGAGTCCGACCCATGACGGTAAAAAAGCAAAAAACAACAACCCACTTAACCGAATTGGAGAAAAGTTGAGAGAAAAAGACATGGGTGAAGTGGCCGAGTAAAGTAGCTAACGTTACCGTCACGCTTGAGGGTCTTGCAGTGCGAAAGGTGGAAAATTAACAGAAGGGTAACGAAGACGAGGAGGAATGAAGTGAAGGGAGAGGGCGCCATTTTGAGAGCGCTTGGTGAAATCGGTTTTCGTTTGTTTGTTTGTTGTGTTGTGGGAGTGGAAACGTAGATCTGAAGTGTTGTTGGTGTGGTTGAGTGAGACGTTTGTTGTGAATCTTTAACTGTCTTGATTCAGATTTTGCAAAGTGAGATTTGAAGGAGAGAGAAGGTGTGGGGATTTGATTTTGGTGATTTGATCAATTGAAGTTGAGAGTGAGCGAACGCGGTACCATGTTGGAATATGAACATCCAACAACACTCGTTGGCGTCGGCACTGAAGTTTTATGCCATTCTTTTTTCATACTCTCTCTTTCTTTATATTATTATTATATATTAATTTTTGAGTTATTGGGTTTAGGCCTGTTTGGTTTGATTGGGATTTGACCATGGCCTTGTATTGCCTTTTGACAGTTAAAATAGCAAAATAGGAGTTCCTGCCATTTGTCTATTTAGTCTCTTAACCTCGATGATAATTATATTAATAAATCAACAAACAAGGAAATTTAATCTCCTTGAACAAGATTTCATGGATTGTGTGAACAATAAATGCGTAGTTAAAAACTAAATTCCTTTAAAAATCAATCAATTTTTTCATAAAGCTAATTCACAGTAACACAAATAATTAGATACATATTAGTCTGACTTAATTCATCATTGACGCGCTAAATGTAGGGTGGAATGGACGAGTTAGCTGTCAATTCTAATATGTCCACTAATTTTTCTTCTTTCTTTTATAATTTTGTTATTTTTTTATTTCATATATAGATATAATAAAATTATACTTAATTATGTAAATATTTTTAATTATTTAATTGGTTAATTAATATTTAATTAAATAAACTAATAGAATTATTATTTTTAAGTTAAAATGTTAATTTATATTTACGTTCTTTAAATAATATAATAAAAAAATTAATATTTTCAATATTTTTATTCTATTTTTTAAATAAAAGGTTAATTAATTGATTATTAACTCATTTTGTTTCTTTAGTAATAAGTTGGTGAGTTAGACTCACGAATATTATTAATAGAATTTAAAATATTAATTTACTTTCTATATTAATAATATATTATTAGGTTGGTGAGGTAGACTCACGAATACTATTAATAAAATTAAAAATATTAATTTACTTTCCATATTAATAATATGTAATGTACTGTATCATATCGAAGATCCTTCAGTTGTTAGTTATTCTAAGACTATAAGAGGTGGATCATTATCATTAATACAAAATTTGAAATTTGTGTCACCCCTCTGATAGCAGGACTATGAAAGAGAGTAACTTTTCGTGTTCTTTACATATTTCTTCTAACACAAGGTGAAAGGATATGTTGAGTATAATTTACGTATTTTCTCTGACAAAAAATAACGATTCATTATTACATGAATACGAATATAAATAACAAAGAATAGAGGAGAGGAGAAAAAGGTATGTTTTCTCTAATCCAAGTCATACTAAACCTCGGATAACTAAGTACTAACTTAAGCATCGGAGTGCCTTCTGCAGATACTTCCCCCTTGTTCCAGACGCCGGAGACCGAAGATTGACAAAGGAGTTGTTGGAGTTGATATCTTGGAAGTATTGTTGTTACCCCAAGGTCCTGTAAGAACGCTTGGCGCAAGCCGAATAATACGTTGGTCTTCACTTGATAAAAACTCAATCTCATCTATGGTACCAAGGCTGAATACCACATCGGTATTCACTAGAAAAACCTCAATCTCATGATTGGAACAAAGGTACTCAGCAAAACCCAATCTCATGATTTGTACAAAGGCACTCAACAAAATCCAATCTCATGATTGGTTCAAAGGCCAAATAATACATCGGTCTTCACTTGATGAAAATCCAATCTCATGATTGGTACAAAGGCCAAATAATACGTCGATCTTCAATTGATAAAAACCTAATCTCATGAGTGGTATCAATGCCGAATAATATGTCGGTCTTTAGTTGACAAAAGCCAATCTCATGATTGGTATAAAGGCCAAATAATACGTTGGTCTTCACTTGACAAAACCCAATCTCATGATTGGTACAAAGGCTGAATAATACGTTGGTCTTCACATTGCAAAATCCAATCTCATGATTGGTTTGAAAGTCAAACACTAAGTCGGTCATTACTTTTTGAAAACACAATCTCAAGATTGGTTTAAGAGCCAAGTACCATGTCCACGAAATTTCGTATTAATGCGAGAAAGCTGATGTGATGGGAAATAATGAGGGAAGCCCAACTATGATGGTACAGAGGATTCGAGATTATGTCAGCCAAATATCATTAATACAAAACTTGGAATTAGTGTCACTCCTCTGATAACAGCCTCTAAAAGAGAGAGTTTTTTTGTGTTCTTTACACCTTCAATCTGATAGAATGTGAAAGAATATGTTGAGTGTATTTTACACCTTTTCTCTAACAAAAAGTAAATATTCATTATTACATGAGTATCACTGTAATAATATGCATTATTACATGAATACCACTTAAATAACAAAGAACAAAGGATAAGTCATATTAAACCTCAGATAACTTAGTACTGACTTAAGCATCAAAGTGCCTTCTCCAGGTACCTCCCCCATGTTCTAGACGTCGGAGATCGACAAAGGAGTTGTTGGAGTTGATATCTTGAAAGTATTGTTGTTACCTCAAGGTCCCGTAAGAACATGTTAAAAACTCAATTTGCTATACTTTACCATTATTAATAATAATTATTTATTTTAAAATATGATAATTGATACTAGAAATAATATCTATAGAGATGTCATGAATAAAAAAAAGTTAAGTCGAACATTTCTTTTAAAACTTAATGTGCTAAAAATGAAGAAAAATAAATAAGTTACTTTCTTAAATAAAATTAGGAAGATAACTGGAAAGAAATGTATAACAAACTAAATTAAAATAAAAGTTGCACTAGAACTGAATAATTCCACAAAACATATGTTTAATTATATTTCATATGTTTCTATTCTGAAATAGTTTGCTGTTCTTTTGTGTTTTTCTGAAATTGATTAGACTAAAATCAACACTTACGGAACTACTAGAGAAGCTCATGATTTTGCAACTAGTGGAGATATTTTCAAGGGCAACCGTGGTGAATATGTAGGTAGCTTCTCTACTTTCCTAGGTATTCAGTATGTTCTTTATGTTGAAGTTATGGGTGTCATTCTTGCTATTAAATATGTTCGATTGAAAGATTTTTCAAAAGTTTTAGTTGGAGTATGACTCTTCATTGTTTTGTCAAGCATCTGGTTCTATTCATATCACTAATACAAAATGGGGATTCTACAATAGGATTCCACGTCATTTAAATGGAAACCATTATAAAGAAAAATGTAGTGACAATTTTGTAATTATTTAAAGATATATTACATCAATTACATACCAAACCAATGTAAAGAGCACATTGCAACATTAGTTCTAGCTAAATACCAATGTCGAAAGTGATCTCGGAAGTTTCTTTAACATAAACTTTTGAAATAATTAAACGTGTCACTTATTGTGTTTGTTGTTTAGAGCAACCAACCTTAAAATTTTGAAACTATAACTTTAAGGATTTTTCTTTCAAACTAGATTATTAAAAATAATATAGTCCAATAAAACATTTTAGAAAAGAATTTAAGCTTAACCCCACAAAGTAAGGATTAACCAAGCTTTATAAGCTATATTTAAACCATAACTCTAGCGTCATGAAATTAAACACCACTCTTGAGCCTATAATTAAATCAGTCCCAAAGTGGTTGCAATAAAGGCAAGTTAAGGGTGGGGTCACAATTATAGAAAATTTTCAACACTCCCTTCTCACATTGGCTTGTAGTATAACAATATGAGGGGTTCAACAATATAGATCTAGGATAAACTCCAACATTACATAATTTAGATTTAATATCTAACTCAACCCTTATAAAGTAAGGATTGTTCAGACTTTATAGGTTTTAAATGTGAGACTAAACATGATAATAGGCCCAGAGCAACAAGGCCCATAAAAAAATATCAAAGCTAAAGATTTAAAGATTTCATCTAAAAGGATGAGTTGTCCTGTATCTCTTGCTGGAGAATATTTTCTGTTACGATTTGTTAGTATCAACAATTGTCCTATATCTTTCTATAATGTTTATTGCAATAGCTATCCTATAGGGACTAGCTGACAAATGGTCCAAGGGTTTTTATAAGACCCATCCTTATAAGACCTACCTCTGTGTCTCCCAAACCAAGCAAATAATAGATGACACCCTCTTATCTATCATAGAAAAATTAGCCAATCTACAAACCCAACTCCTTACCATCCAAGAACACCATGAAGATCGCTACCTAGCTCTCCAACAAGCCTTGGAAACCCGTCAAATAACCCTCGAATCTAAACAAGACACCCTCACATATACCCTCACTAACCTATTAACCAATTTCTCTTCTCAAACCACCAATACTACACCCAAAATTAATTTCATTCCTTATACTCACCCCATCTCCTTTGACGCCACCTACTCCATTCCACCACCAACTTCTGATTATTCTCAAAATCTTTTTACTACCTCCACTAGCACAACCATTCCTCCTTTTTACACTCACATCCCCATTCCTCCAATTATACGTTCACCCAAGATCCAACTCTTTTTTTATGGCACTAACCCATTAGATTGGTTATTTCATGTTGATCAATTTTTTCAATTTTATAACATTCCTTTCGATTCTTGTTTACACATTACTGCCTTTTATATGTGAGGTGATGCCCTCAGTTCGTTTAAGTTGATGTATCAGAACCATCAACTCAATGATTGGGTTTCTTTTAATTGGACTCTTAAACTTCGTTTCGGCCTTTCTACATACGCCAATCATCAGGCTGAATCATTTAAGTTGCATTAAAAAGATAAATCACCAACTATCAAAAGGTATTTGAAAAAAATTTCAATCTAGGCCTTACCCTAAATATGATCCTAAATTGTTTCATCTCCGGCCTCATACTTGAGATTCGTAAGGAAATTAGTGTCCTCCAACCCACATTCATAATGCAAGCCATGGGCCTAACCAAACTTTTAGAATCCAAAATCAATGACTCCAAACCCTATCCAAGTTTCTCACCCAAATTGCCCCAACCATCCCACCACCTGTTACCCCCACCATGTCCTCCTTTTCCAACCACTCTCACACCTACCCCTTCCCCTCTTATTCCTATAAAAAAAACTCACATCCGTCCAACTTCAAGAGCGTTGAGTTGTTGGATTATGTACAACTATGATGAAATTTTTTTTACATGTCACAAATGCACAACCAGTTGTTTTCTCCTTTTATTAAGTGAAGAATCCCTCTCCAAATACATTCCTGAACCCTACTCAAACATCTGCCCTTATCCAAAACCCGATAATCCTTCACCCATCCACCTCTCCTTCCAAGCCCTATCCACACTTCTCCTACCTATACCTTTAAATTTGAAGGTTGCATTTCTTACCTCCTTGTTACTATCTTAATAGATACAAGATGTTTCCATAACATACTACAACCCCGTTTAGCCATTCACTTCGAACTTTGCACCATTCTCATAACACCTTTCTTCGTTATAGTTAGAAATTGGGAACACATTCAATGTTCTTCACTTTGTCATAATGTGTTAGACTCAATACAAACTTATACATACATTCACCATTCCATTCTACCTACTTCCAATTGAGGATGTTGATGTGGTCCTCGATATGGATTGCTTATGCTCATTGGGGCCCTTACAGGTTGATTTTTCTACTCCACAACACTTTTTCACACAACGGTCCACCAATCAACCTACATGGTTCCACCAAAAATTTACACAATCAGACTTCATTCCCCTATCTTTGCCATTATTTACACACTAATGCCATAACCTTTCTCCATCTCTTCACTGTTCACCAAGTTCCAATCCTTACACTTACAACAAACCCACCCCACCACCCAGATAGTTCTACACTTCTAAACACATATAAAATTGTTTTTGCCCTTCCTCATGGACTACCCCCTCACCAACCTCATAATCATCATATTCCTCTTCCTCCCCAGTCTACTCCAGTTATTAAACCCTATAGCTACCCACATGCCCATAAACACACTATGACTTCCCTCATCCAATAAATGTTAGCCGAAGGTATTATCCGTCTGAGCACTAGTCCATTCTCTTCCCCTCTCATCTTAATAAAAAAAAGATGGCACTTGGCGTTTTTGTGTATTATAGAGGCCTTAATGCCAGTTTGTCCTAATCTTTTTTTACGATATCCTAATCTATAGCAGATTTATGCCATAACATATCTAGCATCTAACTTTCTTCTACAATTGTTAGACGCTTACTGATTCTTTATTAAAGATTCCAACTACATTTTTGTCACCAATACAATTGCATACCTGAGCCATCTCATTCAAGCAGACATTGTCTCCCTAGATCCAAATAAAGTCCAGGCCATTCTACTTTGGCCCAACCTAACATCATTTACCATCCTACATGTGTTTTTGGGTATCACATGATTTTATCCAAGGTTCATTCATGGGTATGCTACTCTTGCCTCTCCACTCACGAATTTACTAATTAACAAAATTTACGAGGTCTACATAGGTTCAAGAGGCCCTTTTAAAATTAAAACAAACATTAACCACAATTCTAGTGTTGCATCTTCCAAATTTCTCCATTCCATTTGTTGTTAAAATAAATGCTTATAAAAAATAAATATAAAAAATTTACTTACATACAAAAACAAAATAAATTTATGTAATAAAAAATAATTTATAAATATAATAAATAAAACATGTGCAAAATTAAAAGTAAATTAGTATATTATATATTATATATTTTTTTAAAAAATAAAAATATAGTAGTCAAATTGTAAAAAATATATAATATAATATATTTTTTAAATTAAAAGTTTGGCCTATTTTTTATAATATCAATTTATCATTTAAAAAATAGATTAAGTTATAACATAATTATATTATATATTTATAATTTTAAAATAAAATAAATAAATAATAGTCAAATTGCAAAAAAAATATAAATTACAATATAATTATATAATACGGTATATTTAAATATAAATTAAAAATATTAAATAAATAAAATGTATTATTCAAATTTTAAATATAAATAAAATATATTCATTTTAAAACCTGACATGATAAAATACATAAATTATAAACTTATATAAATCAAATTATAAATGTAAGTAAAATATAATTATTAATATAAATTATTATTAATACTAATTTTTTAACATATGTAAATAAAATATTAAATTATAAGTAATATAACACATTAAATAATAAAATACATAAAAAAGAATATGAAACAACTTTTAAAAAAATAAATAAAGTGTAACTTACTTTTTGCTTCGTTCTAGAAGAATCAGAGATGTTCTTCTTCTTCTTCTTCTACGTTTCCCTCTGTCTTTCTTCCTAACGAGCGGTTCTTCTTCTTTTGCTTCAACATTTTCGTCTGTCTCCATCCCTGAGTGGTTCTTCTTTTTCTGCTTCAACATTTTCCTCTGTCTCCCTCCCTAACGAGCACACAGCAGCACAACGTTTTCAAATGAGATTTCGTCTTATTTTCTTTTTGATTTGATTAGTTTATCTCATATATTTATAAGTATTTTAAAGATATTTTTAACGAATAAAAATATCTGATATGATTTTGTTTGATTCAAATATATTTTGTGTGATTCGAAAATATCTGTTTTGATTTGCATGAACATTCTATTTTGATTTTAAACTTTGCGATTTTTGTGGAAGATGATGTTAGCAGAAGCAACATGTCCAAGAACGTGTCTACTAAGGTTAACCGTGTCTGAGGAACGTGTCTAATCAGGTTGACCGTGTTCGATAGAAGAGTGGGTGTCCGACGCGGTGTCGTTCCCGCCTCCGTCGCGTGTTCATGTCGGAAAAGTGTCATTCGCCGAGAAGCGGGTCATTCTTCCCGTGTCCGAGCTTCATAGGTTGAGGTGCAGTTTTGTTGAAGGATGGGAGATTTGGTGGGAATGAGAGAGTTGGAGGTGCATGGCAGTTTTGGCATGGTAGTAGAATGTAGTGTTGGTGGGGCTTGCTTGGTTACTTAACGTGGTAGGTTGGAGGGGGACTTGAGGTGATGGTGAAGACATGGTGACGGTGGGGTGTAGGTGCTAGTTGTTTTTTTTTTCTCTCTATTTTCTGAATGGGTTGTTTGAAGAAAAGGAGTTTTCGTGTTGTGTGTGGTGTGGGAGAGAGGCGACAGTGGTGGGTGTGGGTGCATGGTGGAGCTGTTTGGAGGTGTAGTTTCATGGTGATTTTGGGTGGTATTTGGGGCTGTGTGTGAGGCTCATGGTGGAGGTGTTTTGTTGACGTGCGTAGGGGTGGTATGCTTGCGTTCTTTGAGAGTGAGTGGATGAGTGGTTTTGTGTGTATTGGTGGAAGAAAAACGTGAATGCTAAGGGATAGTGAGCATGGCTTGGGATCTTGATGGCGAGGTGTTCGTGGTTAGTGGTTAGAGGGGCATGAGGAGGTGCTTGGTTCGTGGGGTTACGATGAGGAGGAGGTGCAATGATGCACAAGTTCATTCTTCCCGTGATGTTTGAAAAGCAGCCATATGACATATAACACCAAACATATAATAGCAGCATAAGCAAAATTAACGAGAAGAAAAAGAACTAACAAAATTCATGCAAAAAAAAAGCAATTAATAAAGTCAAATTGAAAATTTTCACCGTGAACTACATGAACTACAACTGAGAGAAAGGTGAAGAAGCCTTACCTTCAAGAAGGCTATTCGAAAAAAATCTCCGAGAAACCTTTCTTCTTTGTTTCTCCCACTTCCTTTTTTGCTCCCCTCCTCATTTTCCTCTCTACCCTCTCATATAGCCTCTTCTCCAAAGAAGCGAATGACCTCCCGTGTGTGATTTCCCTCCTTTTTTTCCAAAAGAAAAGCAAGCAAATCCTATGTAACTTTGAAATGCATGATGTTCGTAATACCAAAAGGGAGTTGCACGAAAATGTTGTGCTGCCAGGGCAGTGTTTCCAGAGGGTCAAAGTTACCATTTACTTTGTCTCTAGCCACATGGTGTGTAAGTAACCCCAAAGCATGCCAATTTTTTTAAAAAGAGTAATGTTTCTTGACACCGCAACGTGGCAACCCCCATTTGACATCGAGATATTTTTTTCAAGAACCTTAAGTGGCAAGGTCATTTTTGGCAAGTGAGGATAGTGTTACCCCTAAAGGCAATTTGGGTGTTTTGCCTTTCATTGCTGAAAATGCAGAAGCTTGAAGCACCTCCTCATTCTCGTCTTTTCATCTTCTCCTTCCACATGCTTGCTCTCGTCGCCCTCCGTGCTCGTATTCTCATCTTCTCCTCCCACACATTCTACACACTCGCTTTCATCGTCCTACGTGCGTGCTTGTCACTCTCGTTTTCTGATCTTCTCCTTTCACACACTCAGTCTCGTCATTGTCCATGCTCCGTCTCTTATCTTCTCCGTGGTTATTTTTTCTTCTGTTGTTTGGAGTGGTTGTTAAAAGTTTGTCTTTTATGTCATTTTTCATAGAAAATGAACTATATTTTATCGTTTAAAGGTTCATCTTGTATGAGTTTCGTTTGGGGTTTAGGGTTGTGGAATAAAGGTTGGTCTTTTATGGGATTTTTTTATGAAAAGGGAATACCTGTATTTGGTTTCACGGTTTAAGGTTTTGAGAAAGTATGATTTTTGTTTGGGGTATAGGGTTCTGATGTTTGAATATAAAAAAAAGTTTTTTTTTGTCGTTTAAAAGTTTTGTTTTTTGTTGACGTATGATTTTTGTTTGGGGTTTATGGTTGTGGAGTAAAGGTTCATTTTTTATGGGTTTTTGATAGAAAAGAAAGTTTTTTTTGGTCGTTTAAGTTTTTTTTTTTTTCGTTGACATATGATTTTCGTTTGGGGTTTATGGTTGTAGAGTAAAGGTTTGTCTTTTATGGGGTTTTTGGTGAAATAGGAAGACTTTTTTGGGGTTTCACGATTTAGTTTTTTGTTTAAGGTTTTCATGTTTGAATATTTTTGTTTCTTTAGTATATGGTAACGAGAAAGATGGGCTGTGAACATATTTTGAAAATGTTTTCCTTTTGGATGAGTGGTGGGTGGGTGGGTTGGTTGGTTTTTCGTGGATTGTTTGCTGACATGAATTTGTTATTTTGTTTAAGAGTTTGAAAGTTCCAACATTCATGGTTAGAAAAGGAGTTACTGTGAATGATGGACAATTTAATGAACACATCTGACTCAGTCGCCAAAAGTTCAACAAAGTTGTCCCCTCATTAAAGCACGGGTAACCTTTGATGTTTTGTAAGGTCAACTAATATTAATGCACAGAAGTGTATCAAATGAACATATTTTGGTGAATCAAAGTGTTAGTATTCCTTAGTATGGGTGTAAATGAAGATTTTAAGAACTTAATATGCAAAAATGGTCCTCATGAAGATGTTTGAGTTCAGTCGCCAAAAGTTCAACTAAGGTGTCCCCTCATTAAAGCATGGGTAACCTCTAATGTTTTGGAAACTAGGAACCAGTATTAATGCACAAAGGTGTATAAAATTAATATCTTTTGGTCAACCAAAGAGTGATTAATCCTTATTATGGGTGTAATTGAAGAAGTTAAGAACTTAATTTGTGAAAATGGTCCTTATGAACACGTTTGAGTTCAGTTGCCAAAAGTTCAACTAAGGTGTTCGCTCGTTAAAGCACGGGTAACCTCTGATTTCAAATAACATTAAAAGAATTTACTTTGATCGCAATCACTAGTCACTGATTTTGGAAGATAAAAGAAGCAATCAACATCTTATTTCGGAAGATAAAACAAGCAATCAATAACTTAGCATTTAATTCACAAGAAATTAAAATAGAGAATAACAAATAAATCAGATTTTGCCACTCAATCATATTAAATAATTAATAGAATTTTCTTTAAAAATAAACTTACTTAAAAAGTTGCAAGATAATTGATTAATTCAATAACGTAATGTGAGAAGTTTAAACTTTCAATTCTCATTTAATTACTAGCTGCATTATATATAATCATATATAGCTTTCCAAAGAAATCTATGCATCTCACCAAATTTTAACTTACCATATAATAACACAGTAATCGTTGAATGCTATATTCAATTTTTAAATAGCATATTTCAATTCTCGATAATTTAAATTTGAATGAGAGAATAAATAAAGATAGTGATTAAAGACTTTAAAGAGTATATATTCAAGTTAGCAAATAGTCTTTATTTTTTACGAAACTTTTCTCTTGAGAATTATTTTATATCGTTAACAAAATAATAATTATTATAATTAATCAATCAATTATGTCTTAATTTCATATAATTGTATCATTGTATCATCTATTGTGAGTAATCTTTAAGCACTTTATATGCATTTAATTTGAAATTTGCAACATTTAATGCTATTAAATACACATCAATGCAGTGCACGGACATTAAAATTAATTTGAATCTGATTTAAAATAAAATTTTCGTTATAAAACCATATTTAAGACCTTATAAAAATAATATGCATAATTAACTATATCAACTTTTAATATGCTTAACAATTCGAATTCAAATATGTCGTTTAGTGAAATTATATATGTATATGCTTTTATTAAAACTGATTTACCTTTTTTAATTTCAATTATAATATAAAAGTAAATAGTAAGTTAAGAAGTTAAAAACTTAATTTGCAGAATGGTCTTCGTGAACACGTGTGAACACGTATGAGTTCAGTTGTCAAAAGTTCAACTGAGGAGTTCCCTCGTTAAAGCTTGGGTAACCTCTGATGTTTTGTAAACTCAGAATCAGTATTAATGAACAGAGGTGTATGAAATGAATATATCTTGGTCAATGAAAGCGTGATTAATCCTTATTATGGGTGTAATTAAAGAAGTTAAGAACTTTATTTGCCAAAAGGATCCTTATGAATACGTCTGAGTTCAGTTGTAAAAAGTTCAACTAAGGTGTGCCCTCGTTAAAGCAAGGGTAACCTCTGATGTTTTGTAAGGTTAAAATCAACATTATTTCACAGAGATGTATAAAATGAACATATTTTGATATATCAAAGCATGATTAATCCTTATTATGGGTGTAATTGAAGAAGTTAAGAACTTAATTTGCAAAAAAGGTCCTCATAAACACATTTGAGTTTAGTCGCCAAAAGTTCAACCGAGGTGTCCCCTTGTTAAAGCTTAGGTAACCTCGGATGTTTTGTAAAGTCAGAACCAATCTTATTATTTTACAAAGCACCTGTGGTTATCCCTTCTTTAATCAAGGGACACCATAGTTGAAGTTTTGGCGACTGAGTCAGATGTGTTCATTAGATTGTCCACCATGCATAGTAACTCATTTTTCAGCCATGAATGTTGTAACTTTCAAACACTTAAACAAAACAACTAATTCATGTCAGCAAACAATCTACGAAAAACCAACCAACCCACCCACCCACCACTCATTCAAAAAAAAAAAAACCCTTTCAAAATGACAAAAATCATATGTCAATAAAAAATTAAATCGTGAAACCAAATAAAAGTCTTCCTTTTTAATCAAAACCCCATAAAAAATGAACCTTTACTTCACAACCATAAACCCCAAAGAAAAATCATACGTAAACCAAAAACACAACCGTTAAATGACTAAAAAAACTTCATTTTCACCAAAAATCACATAAAAGACCAACTTTTACTTCAACCACCACAACCCAAAACGAAAAGTAAACATAAAAAAAGTAACCTTTTGTTTTCCACCAACAATCAACAACAACACAGTAAAACAACCACTAAAACTACACTTTCCATAAAAAAATAACATAAAAGACCAAACTTTTCCACCAACAACCAACAATAATATTGTAAAACGACCATTAAAACAACATTTTTCATGAAAAATAACATAAAAGAGCAAATTTTACTTCAGCCACCACAAACCCCAAATGGAAAATGAAGAACAAAATTGTTCAACGAAGAACAAAACTATTAAACGACCAAAAATACTTCATTTTCCATAAAAAAATCACATAAAAGAGAAAATTTTGCTTTAGCCAGCACAAACCCCAAATGGAAAATGAAGAACAAAATTGTTAAATGAAGAACAAAACTGTTGAACGACCAAAAATACTTCCTTTTTCTATCAAAAATCAAAGGAGATGAGAGAGACCAACCTTTATTTCCTTTTCCAACAAAAAATGACATAAAAAAAAACTAACCTTTACCAAAAACCCTTCAAGGTGGACAAAAACGTGAGAGGAGAAAGACGAGAGTAGGAAGGCGAGAGTATGGAAATGAGAACTGAAGACGAGAGTAGGGAAACGAGAACCAGAGACAAGAGAACAAGAAGAGAGCAGAGAGACAAGAGGTCACCCGAGAGTGAGCGAGAGAAGGAGAACAGAGCAAGAGGGTCGAGACTAGTGCAGAGCGAGAGAAATAAACACGCCTTTTAGGGTTTAGGTTAGCCAATCTTCAAATACAGGTCATTTTTTCACGCTGGATTAAAAAACTATTATTTTTGCCACATCAGCGATGTCAAATGAAGGTCATGTCATGTATTGATGTCAAAGAAACATTATTCTTTTAAAAAAGACAACCTTCTCCTCTTTTTTTTTTTTGACACAAAATTAAATAAAAAGGTAGGACCCACTTTTATTTTTATAGAAAATGAAACTTTGACTCATATTTTATTTTTGATTAACTAATTTTTTATGACAATGGTAAAAACACATAAATTATGTTATTATTTCATATTATTTTTGAAAAATAAGAGAAGAGAAGAGAACAAAATTCAAAAATAATTAAATTTCTATTTTTTCGAATTTTTTTTAAAACATTAATTAAAAATATTTTTTATTTTTGAAAATAAATTTTGTTTATCCGAATAAATTAACTGTTGACATGGTTGCTAATTCTTGATAAAAGATCAAAAGGATGTGTGATGATTTGTAGTGTACAAATATCATAGGTTGGTCTGCACAAACATGCAAATACTTGAATCCCTTTACCACTCCAATTGCTACTTTTATCCTTTTATTCCAGTCATGGGTTCCCTCCACAACAGATTCTTTGTCTCGTTATAGGCTATTTTGTCAAGCAGTTCCTTCATGTTTCATATTCACCTTCTAGTCATTCTTACATACAAACAATGAACATATTTCATATTTTTTAAGTGACACCCTTAAGAGATACATCTCTATTATTCAAATGTCACTTTTCATGCTGCCTTATGTCTCTCTATTTGACCCCTCTAAAATATATAAATATTTCGACATTTGTTTTTTCCTGTTCACTATTGACAGTTATGAAAACTGGGTACCCAGCTCTAAAATTATATCTCGTTTTCATTTAGTTTATAAGACTAAAGAACGTATATAATTTATACTTTCTTTATAATTTCATTTATGTTTTTCAATTTTTTTGGTTTTATTCACACTTTCTATATTAATTATAGTAATAAACGTGATTTTTTAATGTATTTGTTGGTTTGGGTGATTCGTCCCTCCTAAAGTATAATGATTCTCAAAGACACCCATCTCCTTTATAAATAAATAATATAATTCAATATCCACACAAATATTATTATTGTAGCTTAACTAAAAGTAAAATCTATATTAAATTAAATAAAAATGTTAACTATACCAAAATAGTAAACATCGACAAAAATAAATAATATACCAAAAGGTCAATACATATATTTAAATAAAAAAAATTATCATAAATACTTAAAAACACGAAGTTGATTATATCCAAATGTCTTTCAAATGTCTTTCAGATATTTATCCTTCAATAATAAAAATTCTTAAATATCTACAATTTCAACGTTTTATTTTGTTAATAAAAAGTAAAATTTATATTTAATTAATTTTCAGTTAATTTTATATAATGTTTCTCATCACATAAAATTAACACTCATAATTAATTTCCATAGTTTTATAGAAAAGCGTGTAAATTGATTTACGTCAATCATTAAATTTATTAACATTTAATTACATACCAGATAATATATTAATAAATGGTTAGCTTCTTGTACAACAAACACAATAAATTGGTAAAAAATAATATAACAAAATAATTAAATTTTAAAAAATTAAAATTAATTTAAAAGTTATATACTTACTAAAACTTCATCACTGGCCAAGCAAATAAAAGACATTGGCAGAGGTTGTTCAATCGTACATGTTCCGATAGATATCACTCTCACGCAAAAGGACACGAGATAAAGGCATGTTGAACATACCTAGTGATGACAAGGATGAATATGGTGAACTTCAGAAATGTGGGATGGGAAAAAATAATTAATAAAAAATTTGATGCATATAAATATCATTATTCTAATTATGAAATTCATAATAAAATGTAACGTATGTTTTAGAATAAAAAATTACTTGAGCATGAAGATTCTAAAATTACTCTATAAGTTATTAGAACTTATGTCATTAACTGAAACTACGTAACTGGTTTTTACATTACATTTCCCAATAAATCTAAATATTTTCTTATTATAACTTTATCTTATGTGTAAAACTATTTTAACTTCCATACATCCAAATTTTGCTTCATCATTGTTTTGAGTTAAATTAAATTCAACTTCTTAACAAAATTTTAAGATAAAATGTTGTAGAGAAATAAACACAAGTGAAAAGAGATATGCTAAAAACATAATCGATAAGCTTAATTTTCATAAATTAATTACCTATAATTTACCAATAACATATTAAAAAAATACAAAAAAATCACTTGTGTGATTTTTTAATAGTGTGATTTATTTTTTTATTAATAGATAGAAGTAGAACATATACCTGAAGTAAAAATATAAGCCACTAAAAACACTTCTTATTAGAAAACCCTAAGCTAATTAACATAGGTTAAAATATACAATTATTTTTTACTTAAACAACATATCTAAAAGTTAAAATATTTGGATATACTTTAAAAATACAATTTCTAATTTTTTCTTTAAAACACAATTGAAATCTTACTGTACTTCAGTCATCAAGTACTAAACATTGACTTATTAATACTTATTAGTATCACAGAGACAATATTAGAAAAATGATAATGATCAGTTAGACGAATAGAGGCCATTGCGAATATTATTTTCAGTTTCAAGGTATTTGTTTGGATATTTCTACAACTTTTTCAAACTCCATGTTTTCCATTGTCTCTTGGAAGCTTAGACATAAACTTCCACAACATCACAATGTTCCTTCATGCTAGGTCATTAGCCAATAAATGCCAAACAACTACATGCTTATGTATAAGCTTGGATGTGCTTTTGCCCACATATATTGTCTTGCATAAATTTGTTTGCCTCACATCTCATCAACTTTACTTCATAGCTTTTCTCGTGCTACCTTCCAATTCGAAGCCAATAAAATCCATATTACTCACTTTGTTTTGACACTACTGTTTCCTTTAGAGTTTCTTTTTTCTTCATCTTGTAAAAGGTTAAAGCACCCCAACATTTATATCACTATTTTTGTTGATAAAAAAAAAAAGAAAAGAAAACTACTTTCAGGAGGCCTTTTTCAATGGCCGTTATTCACTCATCTAGGCTCTTCATCTTTCTCTTCATATTAATTACATCTACCTTTCAATTCTCAAATCTAAGAATTTTCCTAACTTCACTTGTTTAAAGAATTCTAAGACTTCATATTTGATTCCTTTACCCTATAGTCCCCTTTTAGTTGCTTGAGATGACTACTTTGGAATCTTACACATTTGTACGACTAATCTTTTGTTTTACGAGGTATCTTCACTTGGATATCGCTTTCAATCTTAAATAGTGAGGAAAAACATGACCATGGTGTCCTTTATCCATTAAAAAAACTGTTTTGTATTATCATCAAATAAGAAATTATTGTTGATATAACTTATAAAATACATATCATAGAATAGAAAAAACTTAATTAGCATATATAACTACGATTGTGATAGTTTAGAACTATAATATTTTTTATGGTCGTTTAAAATTATTAATAAAACATTTTTAATGAAATTATTTTCTTTTTTCACAATTTTTAAAAGTAAAGATTATTAAAATGAGATTTGGAAGAGAAAAATATTATTAATTTATTAATTAGTTTTACTTGATACTCGTGTACTTATTTTTTATTTATGTTTTAAAGACACTAATTATTTATAAATGATGTTATTGGAATTAAGTAGACTAATTCGAATTTGAATTTATGTTTTTTAACTTATTTTTTTATTAAAATGAAAAAGAATAGCTTTATTTATTTTTTAATTCTAAACTACACTATACGGCCACTAGAGGAATAACCGACAATCCCCAATACTCAAGCCAGGAGGTATACAACATCTACTCGACCTTTAGGATGGTAGGTTCACAACCAGGAACATGCATGGGCCGGCAAGTATCCAACAACCTCTCATGAACCAGTTTCTCACCTCTTTGCATTGGGAACCAACACTTGCCTACTGACACAGGAACAAGTTCCAATAAATAAGGCATACCCTCCTGAAAAATGAGTAAACCACACGTCTTCCTTGACAGACTGCAGGAAAAAGCAATTTTAGTAGTAGAGACTACATGTCTTTCCCTGACAGGGCGTGCAAAAGCAAGATATCCTCCTGACACAAGGATACGCCCCCTTGACACAGAGGTTGCACGTCTTCCCCTGCTGGAGAAGCAATGATAATACGTACTGGTATAAATAGCAAGCAGGAAAAGAGAAAGAGGACCTTTTGGGCTCAAATCTTATTTGGATAGTTGAAACCCCTGAGAGTGAAGTACCAGTGACTAGGAAACACCATCACCCTCAACCCATAAACTAGAGATCGGAGTTTCACCTAGGATTACCTATGTTGACCCATTGCAGTTTTATTCTCAGCCTCTAGGCTCCGCTAGAACATTTATTGTTTACAACCCTTAGGCTATGTAAGAACAATTGGTGCGTACTGTGGGGCCGAGAGGTAGACAGGTCAAACTTCAATGGTGTCAACTCGGAGCAAACTTCAAGACCAAAGGCAGGAGCAAAATAACATGATGAACGACCATATAGCCATGTTGGCTGCGCTACAAGGGTAGATGGCGGCAATCCAACGGAGGAATGAGGAGGAAATCAATGATCTGAGGAGTAGGAACGAAGAGGAGATCCATGCCCTAAGGCATGAAAACGAAGAGATGAGGGAAATGCTAAACAACTATCCCCCCTCTCTCTCTAAAGGGGAGGATACTCACCAAACTATGGTAAACCAAACCCAAACGAGAGAATCAAAGCGTCAGTCTGCGACATAGGGGACTGAAGCCGCCCAGTGCGCTAGGGGGAGACACAGACATCCATTTGTCGATCGAATCATGGAAGTCGAGCTCCCTTTCCGTTAGAAGGGGTTAACTATCGAGCCCTACGACGGCATGACCAATCCTGATGAGCATATCTATATTTTCTCCACTCAAGTAAGTCTCTATATCGACCATGAGGTAGTCTTCTGCAGCATTTTCCCCACATCCCTGAAGGGGGCGATATTAAGCTGGTTCACCAACTTACCACCTTACTCAATAAGTGACTACGATATGTTGGCCGACAAATTCAGTGCCCAATTTGTAACCAGCCGACCACATCATGTCGACTCATTAGCCTTGATAAACGTAAGGCAGGAGAAAGGAGAGTCCTTGAGAACCTTTATGGAAAGGTTTGGAAAACTCACTTTGCGAATCAAGAACCTAGATCCTAATGTTGTCCTGCACCACTTGATATCTTTGACCTGGTCCTTTCGCAGATAGTTTGTGCAAAAAATCAGCTCTTGACCTCGACGGATTAAGGTCTAAGGCTGCGAAGTTCATGCAGCTAGAAGAACTTCACGCGTTCCAAAGTTAAGCCTTGACTGGAGAAAATACAAACAGGAAGAGGCAAAGAAAAGGGCCACCTTCAGCAGTTCAGGCCAAGAGAGCCCAAACCCCCCATGTTTGCCCACTACACCCCCTTAACGTCAATAGGGGATGCGTCCTAGAGGAAGCATTGAGTGTCGACCTTATCCCCTCTCTTTAGAAGCTGCTTACCCCTCGCAACACAGATTATAGCAAGCACTGCCGGTATCACCAAAACTATGGCCATAACACTGACGAATGTTGGGCCCTGAACGACAAGATAAAAGAGCTCATTCAGGCCGGGCATTTACGAAGATTCATCCGGGGTGAAATCTCACGGTCGCCATAAAGAAATCAGAGAGGAAGAAGCTTAGGAAGGAGTCCCAAAAGGAGCCCCATGAGGAGTCCGAGAAGGAACTCCAGAGACCAATGGCGGAGGTAGAGAACTAATCGTTCCCGGTCCCCAAGATGGCAAGGCTGTAGAGGAACTCCAGTTCGAGTAGTTATCAACACAATTGCTGGCTGATTTGCAAGAGGAGGTTCGTCAACCTCAGCAAGGAAGAAGCACCTAAGGAACGTACAGGCGGTGCATCATACGTACACAAGCAAACCGAGGAGGATGCCACCCATCACCTTCACAGACCATGATTTCAAGGTTATTGACCTCAAGTAGGACGATCCAATGGTTATAACTGTAACCATAGACGATTTTGCAGTAACAAAGACTCTTGTCGGCCAGGGAAGTTTGGTCGACATTCTGTATTGGGAAACCTTTAAAAAGTTGAAGATCCCAACCTGACGTAACCCTGGGGATTTTTTTTATAGACAAAAACATTGATTTTCGTTTTTTACGTATCTGGACCCACAATGCTCTGATTGCAACGAAACCAAAACGATAGGAAATATGACACTCTGAATCGCAATTTAGACATATAAATCATAAGAAACGGATTAGTAAAACATGAGATATGAGAATAAGAAAATTGTGACAGATTCTGGAAAGTTAGCACTGCGGAAGAGATAAAAAAAATAAGGGTTAGAGTGGAATATAAAAGGAAACAAAAGGATGAGCGCCACAAACAGTATGATGTTTGATAAGCCTTGAAGATCGCCACAAAAATTTTGGAATGAAAATTCTTAATAAGATCAATTGATCCAACGAAGAATCCTAGCAGAGGATTTCTCACGTCTCAGGAATAATAACATCAAAAGTCTGCCTCTTTCATTAATCCCCAAATGATTTATACAAATTAGGTCTGAAGTATTGAAATGCTTATAAAAGAAAAATAAATTGCCAACATTACAAGCATAGATAAAAAGGACTTTGTGTTAATTGAGACCTAAAGAAGCTCAAGGTCCTGGTATCAAAACCAACTGACCGACAACTCCCAATACCAAAACCAGGAGACATGACCGACAACTCCACTACCCGGCCACCAGAAGGAGTGACCGACAACTCCCAATACTCGAGCCAGAAGGTATAGCCGAAAACTCCAACCACTAGAAACTCTTAACAGTCTAAAGACTATAAGAGTCTGGGAGACTAGTGTACTATACGGCTACCAGGAGGCATGGCCGACAACCCCCAATACTCGAGCCAAAAGGTATGGCTGAGAACTCCAACCACTAGAAACTCTGAGTAGTCTAAAGATTATAAGAGTCTAGGAGACTAATGTACTATACGGACACCAGGAGGAGTGGCCGACAACCCCCAATACTCAAGCTAGGAGGTATACAACATCTACTCGCCCTTTGTGATGGTAGGTTCACAACCAGGAACATGCATGGGCCAGCAAATATCCAGCAACCTCTCACGAACCAGCTTCCCACCTCTTTACATTGGGAACCAACACTTGTCTTCTAACACAGGAACAAGTTCCAATAAACGAGGCATACCCTCCTGAGTAAACCACACATCTTCCCTGACAGGCTGCAAGAAAAAGCAATTTTAGTAGCAGAGACTACACGTCTTTCCCTGACAGGGCGTGCAAAAGCAAGATACCCTCTTGACACAGGGATGATACGCCCCCTGACACAGAGGTTGCACATCTTCCCCTACTAGAGAAGCAATCATAACACGTACTAGTATAACTAGCAAGCAAGAAAAGAGAAAAATGACCTTTTGGGCTCAGATCTTATTTGGATAATTGAAACCCCTGAGAACCAAGTACCAGTGACTAGGAAACACCACCACCCTCAACCCATACACTAGAGACTGGAGTTTTACCTAGGATCACCTATGTTGACCCATTGCAGTTTTGTTCTCAGCCTCCAGACTCCACTAGAACATTTATTGTTCACGACCCTTAGGCTCTGTAAGAACATAAACAAATACTTGTGAGCAGATGGGAGTTTTTTTAAACCTACTATAATAGTTGTTACCTGCATGTCTGTGGACGAGATGGGTAGATTCTTCTGTAAATTGACATAGTTAATCATCCAATAGACTCATAATTCTCTTAGTATTGTTATTCCTCCTTTATTTTTGACATTTATTCTTTTAAGAGTATAACTTTGTAACCCAAAATTTACCTGCATATAACTCAACCATACAAACATTTTGTTTCCAAAGCCAATTTGGTCTTATCTAAGTCTTCACAAATTAATTTGGTCCTTTCAGTCAAACGTATATGTAATATTCCATCCTCCTTTGATCCCAAAAAAAACTCTTAATTAGATTTAAGAGAGAATTCTTATGACAACATCTACAATTTCCTTCAAAACTTAGTTCAAATTTAGTTACACAAGAATTTCGAAATGTAACTCACGCCAACCATAACAAAGACACATAGTGATGGAGTACGCCCCAACGACATTAATCAAAGAATAAAGAGGACAAAGAGCTAGAGGGAGAATTAAGAGCTTTCTATAAGATTAGGCCCATCTCATCCTTTTTGGGCTTTTAATCAGCTGCTCGGGCCCAAATACAAGCATGAAGAAATCCCTTTGGAGAAAATAGAGTATTAAGGAGAAGTTCTCTAATTTGTATAAATTGTTTATAATAGTTTAGAATAATTTGGGCCTCATATTTGGGCCAAATAGAATAAATTTGGGCCTTGTATTTTTGGGCCATGTAGTGTAAGTTTGGGCCTTGAGGTCTATAAATAATGTTGGGCTTGATCAAGGAGTCCATGTAGCATAAGGAGCGAGCTCCTTGTGCCACTTGTCACCACCTTGTGAGAGCCTTGGAGTGCAAGCTAGGTTTGGGAAGATTGTCATAGAAGCTAGGGTTAGAAGCTTGTCTTATAAGCTAGGATTTCTAGACCTAGCTTCTCCCATACCCTACCTTGATAACTTGCATGGGAAGCTAAGTAGCTCATCCTTTCTTCTATAAATAAGAGGTTTAGGAACCTCTAATGTAAGCTTGATTTTTGAGTAATGATATGCTACCAAATTTTCAGCACATTGTCTCAAGTTTCACATTGAGTTTCTTCTCTTAGAAGCTAGGAGCTTTCTCTCTTGAAGGTTGGCCCAACCTCCTTCAAGGATTTCACCATCTACTTCACCATCAACCTCCTTGCACGCTTCCTTCCATGTTTAATTCCTCCACATCCATTGCTTCCGCATCATGAGGAGCTCCTTCCACCCAATGTGTTCGGTTCTATTCGGTGCTTCAAGGTTTCATCATGCTCAACTTCCATTGAAGCTTGCGCTAGAAGCTAAAGCGCCTAGGAGCTCCTCCATCATTTGGTATCATGAGCTTTGGTCTTCAAGAGCTAAGTTCTTGATCCTTTTCACTTTGTTTTGGCTTTTCCGTGTTGTATACCATTGTTTTTACATGTCTTGATTGTTTTGTACTGATTAATTGTTGTGTTCTTGAGTTTAAATGGTTTAAATAGCATCAATCTTCTTGAACCTTCCAAAAATACATTGTTCTAGGTGTTCATGTATGTGTTGCAAACTGTTTTTGATATTTCTTATGTCTTCTTTGATTTTAATTGGTTCAAATTGTTCATTTGTGTTCTAGCTTTCAATTTTATGATCCATAGTATATGTCAAAGTCATGTATGGTTCCAAATTGTCATAAACTCCTTAGGTTTACACTTGTAGATTAGGTGTTTGTGCAAATGCTTATGCAGAAAATTATGAGCAGAATGTGTTAGATGTATTGTGTCATAGAGTGTGCTTTTGTGTGTCTTTTAATTTTGAAATTTTGAGTTCCTTAATTCACTATTAGATCATTAGTGAGTTTCCTAGAGTCATATTATTCCTATATGTCTTGTAGTTTGTTCTAAAATTCGTTAGAATCCATAGGTTTCATTTTCCAGAATTACTGTTGTTTGATTAAGGTCACTGGAACTTGAGGAATTTTCTGGAAACAGAATACTGTGTATTTGTTAACGAAAACTTGTATGAGGATACTTTGATATGTTTTAAAGATAATGTGAAAAAGGCACATTCTAATTCAGTCTGTAAAAAAGATGATAAATTGTAAAAGCCGAATGCTCGTTGCAGGTTAAACTACTGATGACAATGTAAAAACGCCTCTATTTTTGATTTACTGGGAACAATTCCATGACTGTTTGGATCTCAAATTTTTCATGATCTTAGCTGATATGATGGGAGTGTATGATAAAAATTTGGTGACCTAATTCTAAGTAATCAGACCGTGACAAATTTTGCAAACACTGCTGCCAGAGAACTATTGAAATTGGAAAAACTGCACTACTGAAATATAAAAAATAAAAAAAACTTTCTGAATTTTTATTAATTATCCATGACTAGGTTTTCACATGTGTTAATGCTAATATTTCCTCTCTAATCAACTTTTTTACTTCTAAATTCTACTTCTTTGTTCCTATTGTTCCAAATACAATAACAATTGTCACCCACAATCTAATTGATTTTGTTATGTATTCTATAAAAGATAATTTGTTCTAACGTTACTTACTTTTTTACTTTTTTACATTGAAGGGCAGTAGTAACTTCCACTTACTACATCGAGTCTAAAAAAAACTAGTAATCTTGTTAGTAAGAAAAAGATAATCAATTGTTTTTTGATATATACATACTTCTCACTTCGACTCTCAAGAGGATAAAAATATCTTCAATTATCACTCTTTTTAACATAAAAATGTATTATAAATGATAAAGTATCGTGATACACCATAATTAATCGAAAAGCCATATTTTTTCCTATCCAAATTATTTTGAAAAAAATTATATGCTGACTTAACAATAAATACTTCATCATTTTCTCCTTTCTAAATATAAATATATTCTTTAGATTTATTAGGAAGGTAGTCTAATATTTTTTTGGAGCAATTGTGTCACCTGAGTTATTTTCATTCAAATTACTCCCATCTCTATTTCAATTTTCATTCTCAAGTGTTATCATTCCATCTCTCCTATTTGTACTGTTTTGAATTTTTTTAGTTTTCAAATAATCTAGAATATTTATGTAAGTTTGACTTTTTAACATTCTATTTATCTTTCTAAAACTTGATCCATGTATCTGAACCTATTTGTTATTATATAGTTTCATTAACCAATTTACTTGTTTTTCTTACTCACAGACTTTTTCTAAATCCTTTGACTTCCGAGATTCGTGTTTGGACTTACTCCCCTTATTTAGACTTTTCCAATTTCATATATGGATTCCAATATTTCCCTTCATAAACATTTTTTTTTTTCATATTTCCATTTCCATTATGCCAATATAAATCCAATGAATAATTTAATGTCTTTTATGATTAGACATCCATCATTTTTTTACGTATGTATTGTTTTTTGCTTCACCCAAACTATTTTTCTCTCCTTTTTTCTTCATATCACAAGACTTTTTTTTATATTTTCTTAAGTTCTTTAACCACTAAGATATAAAAAAAACGTAAATAGAAAAGAGCTAGTGTACTAAGAATAGATTTTATCAAACTAGCTTTTCCTCTAAATGATAAATGTCTTTTCATTTAGCTAATCTCTTTTGAAATTTTTGTACAATAATTTTTTAATCCGGTGTTTTCAATCTTAAAACATGTTTACAAAATCATATAAATTTTTTTAACATAAAATGTTATTTCTAACAACATCTTTCAATTTAAATGATCTCCTAAAGATTTCTCTGCAGCACCATCTGCTCCAGTATCAAAACACAATTATCACAAACAGAAAAACAAAAATAAAAAAACACAAACACAATAAAATAAAAGGGTAAGTTAGCCAATTTTTTTTAATAATTCAGAGTCATTCAATTCAAGTGCAAAGATCAATACAACCCAAGCATTTCATTCAGTTTCATATATCATCACAATTATAAGTCATTGACACTCTACAGACTAGACTTTACTTTCGGAAGACTCGTGCATTGAATAGACCACGAGATATGCACCTGTTATACATCTCCAAGTTGTGAACTCACACAGCCTCCAAACAAATGAATCATCAATCATGTATGACAGGGTTAGTCCCCCTAAGACTTTTCTGACCAACTATGTTTCAAGTTGCAGTCACCTAGTTCAGACCTCCTTCGACTCTCACTACCTAGTAATGATCATCTATTTGACTTCTATTACTAATAGTCAGGATATCAATCGTTAATCAGATCCTTAGATAGTGCACTTCTTAACTAACCCAGACACGGGTGTTTTCTTTCTTGAAAACACTATGCCTAGGCCTTGACCAACTTCATCAATACTCTATCAATATCACATCATAACATAGATCTCTACTAATGCATTCATTCACTTTTCAATCTCAATATCAAAAAATTAAAGAAATCCCCAAACCATCAATACAATTAAATTTAAATTATTACTTAATCTATTTTATTAAATCCATGGATTGTATTACAAAAGAATCAAACAATCAAAACATAAAGCCCTAAAAAAAAATTATAGAGTTTAACTTGGGCGAAAATCTAGCTTGAGCAATAATCCCCCTCGCTTGAGCGAAAATTCTCTCGCTTGGGCGAAAACAGTCCAGAGAGCACACTTGGGCGAGACTACCTTCTTGCTTGGACAAAATTGGACCCGAGAGCACCTCTCAGGTTTCCAAGTTACTTCGCCTAGGCGAGATTGCCTAGTTTGGGCGAGATATGCAGAAAACAACAACCTATCACGTAAATCATACAGTTTCTACTACCTCAGAGCTACTACACATGTCTCAGATGAACTAATTGAGCACAAATTTACTTACATACCATTAATTTCCACAGAACCACATCATACAAGCAAGAATCAAATTACAGCTAGAATTTAAAGTAAAACTTCATGCCAGCAGAGAACCATCAAAATTGCATTTCACAGACACCAACAGATTAAACCCTAACCTACACCCATGCTCAAAATAGATAACAAGTAGTCAGCTTCCCTTACCTGAATCGCAGTGAAAATTCTCTCTAACAGTCCCAACAACCTAAGGTCCTCAAGAATTCAAATCTGCATCAAATAACCTCTGATCAACGATCAGACTAAAACACTAGGGAACTGGCTCACAGAGGTACTATCTGATAACTCAAAGGCCACATGCAAGCTCAAAAGGTAGAGGAAAATGAAAACCTAAAACTGGTTCTGAGGGAAGAGGGTAGAAAATGAAATTACTCTAACAGATTCTGATTGGGTAAACTTGCTCTGTTTTCTGCCACGAGTCCAACGGTGAGCTCCGCTCGAGAAACTAATGAGTAACAGAAGCGGAAGCGTAGAGAGAAGTCAGAGAAAAGGGAAGTTCGGGGTGTTAGAATATTATCATTATGGAAACAAATCAGTAGAATATTAGAGATAATCAAGAGAATATCAGTAAGAATATCAAAGAGACAATCAAGGGAGTATCAAAGAAACAAATCAATAGAATATCAAAGATAATCAAAGAAGTATCAGAGAATATAAGAAAATATCAAATGTATTTATTTAGAATAATTTCTATATTTAGTGTCCTAAAATGTTATATTAAGTGAGCTATTGTAAACAAAGAAATACACATTCTATAAAAAACCTTCCATGTTATCATATTCTTTGTTCTTTTTTGTTCATAGTTATCATATTCTTGTCCAACCTTTCTTAACCCTCGATACCATCGTAAGACGGAGTTTTAGAGAGATGGTGACTCAAGTGAAAATGAGACTTGATTATTTACTTTTTATATAAATACATGTTTTTTTCTCACTTTAATAATATAATAATCAGGTACTCATTCCCCTTTCATCACTTCTATTCAGATGACAAATTTTGTAGGCTGTTACAATTAACCTCCTTAAATATTTTAGAATCGTAACAAATTTACTCTTGAGATTTCTTTTTACATCTCTTCCACTTTAAGTTACTCTTACCAAATTCAGTCCACAATCGAATTAAAAACATCTTACAATACATTTCAAAACCAAAATATTCTACTTTTTTCTTGATATGGAAAAAAATATCATCTACAAATTATAAAATATTTACCTTTACATCTTGTTTCCAAATTTTACTCCATCTAGCACATTTTTCTTCCCACTTTTACTCTATTCGACATTTATTTTCTCACAACTTGAAATAAACTAATCACATTATCTTATCTTAAACATTTAGATGATTTGAACTTCTTTATGATTATATATCATTAATAAAGACAAATATAATTGTTGATTCTAAATTTTCTTTTTTTTTTATCCAAAAATTCTAATCTTTTTATTATATAATTGTATAGTATATTGAATATTTGTTAATTAACTAATATTATCCATTTGTTTAAGCACTATTCACTATAGAAAAATATAATTTTAAAGTCAATTGAAAGTGAATATAAAATATTTTTAAACCCTTGAATTCACTTTGCATAGACAGACATTCAAAATTTTTAATTACATTTTTATTTTATTTTCTTAAAATATTGATTGAAGTGTTGATTTTATCCATACAAATCTTATTATCGAGTAAGTTAACTTTAACAGGTCCTTTATTTTAGAAGTTAATCCAAAATATTTGTTCAGAGACTTATCTCATCACTTAAATATCATCTTCTTATGGGCTTGTATAAATGTTAGATATTCTGAAGTAATATCTCTATATATTAAACCAGAAGTGGCTCAAGGCCCAAGTAGATAAAGCAACTGCTTTAGCTTCAAGGCTTCAAAAGCCTCAAAAAATTTAATACACTTTAGGCCTCAAGGCCTAAAAAATTTAATACTCATATATTATTATAAAAATAATATTTAATTTTAAATTTATACTAACAAAATTTTAATTAAAAATTTAAATATTTTAATTGACTTTTAAGTTTAAATTGATGTTATAAATATTATTTAATGACTTTAAATTTATATTGGTACTATAAATAATATTCTTGAAACATTCTTATAATAAATTAATAATATTTTAAAAAATTGAACAGTCAAGGAATGTTAATATCAAAACTTTCTAATTTATCTCTTTCATATATTCCAACAACGGATTGATATCATCTCTTTATATGTCCTATATCATTGTTTGACTCTTCCATTTCTCTCCTTTTTTCTTCACTTATCTCCTTTCTTTCTCTGTCTCTTTGTTCCTTTCATAATATTATTTCAACTTGTTTCCAATTTCAAATTTCTTTCATTTCATATTTCATCATTCTATATTGTGTATTTGTGTCTTTACTTGGAGACTTTGAGCAGTAAATTGATTGAGGAAGAGTTTGTGTTCACTTTTACTCATTTTGAGCGCAGCAATATTGGGTAAAAATAATATGAGATTGATCAATTGATCCCATTTTTTTAATTTTTCATTATTGTTTAATTAATCTTAAAATAATTTGTGCAAGTCAAGGAAGAGAATTTAGAAGTTACAAATTATATATAAAGACATACCAAAGGACAGGATCGAAAGATAATATCATAATAGGAGACTTGAGACTCTACGATCAAGTTTATTGTCTTGACAATCAGGTTTTATCTTTTTAACTTAGACTTATTTTATATATTATATTCAGTGTGATATATATTATAATTTTTAATTTTATATAAAAATATACAAATGTGACAACTAGAAAATTTGAATCAGGTTATTCTAAACTTAAAAAGAAAAAAAGAAGAGTTGAACTTTTTGTTGAATCACAAAAAGGGGATATGGATAAATTTATAAAAATAAACAAAATAATGAATTATAAAATATAGGTGAGTCTTCTTTGAATGAAGAACATAATAATATAAATAAATTTAGGTGAAGATAACAATATAAATATAGGTGAAGACAATAATAAAGTAGTCAACGAAGATAATAATTTTGATTCTCAAACTCAGGATAATAATTTTGATTCTCAAACTCAGGATAATAATTTTGATTCTCAAACTCATGATAATAATTTTGATTATCAAACTCATGATAGTAATTCTAATTCACAGACTCAGGATAACGAGAATGAAATTGCAAGACAAAATGATTCTAATATTAAAAATATATACGATCTAAGTCAATGGGAGGATATATTTTTGGATTTTTATTTAGTATTAAAAATTTAAAGTTATTGGGTTGTATACTTTTGAAAGAAAAAATGTTTAAACCTTAAAAGTATTTGAAACATGATTATTTATTGGATCTTGATGACTTAGATTTATTTTCAGAATTAAATATCTTAAAAGAATATGTGGTGGCGGTTTTAATATGACATTTCAAAAAAAGTGTCATATTATACTATATAAAATGACATTTTAATGAATGTCATTTAGAAATGTTGCTTTATACATAATATCATTTTTTGAGCGCGAACAGTATTCATTTTCGAAAACGCAAAGTTTCGTTCCAAACTTTTGTTCCCCCAAACTTTCTCAATGAAACTTTCGTTCCTCCAACGTAAAGTTCCCACAAAATGTTTTGTTCCCTCAATTTCACTTCTCTTCTTCTTCATTGAATCAAAACCCTAATTCCCCCAATTTCACTTTTCAACATCGAAGAACCTATCTCTCTCGTTCCCAAGGGTTTTTCCGTTCTACAGCTTGATCCAGGTGCGTTCTTCTTCTCCTTCCTGTCTGTTTGCATTCGGCATTCGGTGGTTATTCGAATTTTTGGAATCGGAATGGTGTGTTCTTGTTTTGATTTGGTCTAGTTTTGGTTTTGTTATTGATGGATCCTTAGTCTGGATTTGTTGTGGATTTTGGTTTGTGTTGCTAATTTTGATTGTTTTGTATGTGCTATTGTATCAGATAATGCTATCTTTCTTATTTTATTTTCCCTTTCCCCTAAACAAAATAAATCGGTGCCCCCCAGGATGTAGGCATCAACAATTCAGCACTAATAGTGGTTTCTGTTGTCACTGGAAATGTGCTTGAAATCGGTACAAAATGTTGCTGATTTTAAATCTTGCTGCTATGAAATAATAAAATGTTGTTGATTTAAGTGAAGGCAATTTGAACTTTTAAGATTATAATTCGATTTTAAATCATGTGCTGTGAAATATCATGCTCTACTTAGTAGCATTGGGTATGCTGTAGTTGATAATATGTGGTGTACTTTCTTATGTTTTTGGAATCGGCTTGATGCAAAGGTGTACGTAGGGCGGAAAATACATCCCTTTTTTTCTATAGAAGTAGGAAAGTGAACGATGCCGACGAGCGTTATCTGCTAAGAAGAAAGGAAAAGGATATATGGTTCTATTCATGTATTTGAAAATGTTCAGGTATGATAATTGTATTTCTGATTTGATTTTATGGCCTCTAGGATAGTTTAAAATAAAATTAACTGAGCTAAACTACTGTCAAACTCAACTAAACTGAACTAGTTTGAGTGAAAACTTAATTAACTCAGCGATCCTTTAGTTCAGCTTTGTTAAGAATTACACTGCTCCTAAACTAGCCTATAACTAGCCTACCTAAGAATTGAATTGTAAAAAAATTGGAAAATATATTTCCAAATAACATCTCTACTGAACATTTCAAGATTTATTCACAGGAAACTATCTATCAGTTGGGTTAAACTATGTTTATCTTATTCAGTCATCTATTTTGCTTTTCACTTCTATATTTCAACTTTTTTTCTTTTAATTTCTTCTCTTTATCATAATAAATTTCTTTTATTAATAAAATTATCAAAGGTTTGCATATTCTTGTTTTCTAAATTTTAATTTGTGCAATTTTTTTCTTGTCAATACAAGATGATGCCTCACCCATTGATTGGAGTGGTTGGACATTTTTGGATAATACCACAATTGCATATTTTAGTAGAGAGAGTTCAAATTTATCTTTTATGGATGGTTCCGTTGAATCTTTAAATCTTGATAACATACCTAGTGCCTTAAGACTCTCAAGCACTGAGAAAGTCATGTCTTGTCCAAGTCAACTTTCTATACAGCTAGATAGTATACTGGAAATGTCACCACCAAATTCAGTTGTGTTACAGAAAGCAAAATGTCATTTGAAGTCAAATGTAAAAGCGGTACATAAATTTTTCTTTTATTCTACTTGAGTTTCTCTGTCACCATCCCCAATAACCTGAACCCTTTTCGAATTTTTATCTAATAAGTGAAAGTTAGTTTAGATGGAAACAGTGGCACAGTTGTGTCAATTATTTATAACATTTGCCAAATATTGTCAGGACCTGGACTTGGGAGTGAATGAAAATAATTTTCCAAGACATAAAGGCATTTTCGAAAAGCCAGATACTGAGCCACAGAGTAAATTTTTACTCCAAGCAAGGTGATAATATATGTAAATTTTACCAGTTATTTATTTATTTATTTATTTATTTGTTATTCTGAATAAGTTGCACTATTTCCTTATATTCGTTTTTTACTTTAGCTAATGCTGAGAAACTATATTTCTTGAACTTTGACCCTTTGATTCCACGAACCATATATAGCATAATCAATTAGTTCATTTGTGAGTATTAAAGGTAAAACTCTTTTACTATGTTGATTAGAGCATTATTCTTTAATTGTGACGTATTTGGTTTAGGCATTTTTCTTCACTGTATCATATTTGGTCTAGGCAGACCATGTTATAATTCTTATTAATATACATGTTATAATTTTGCACTATATCATAATGGAACAAAACAAAAGAATAGAAGAATGACAAAAATTGAATCTATATCATTTGAGATTTGAAACTCTAGTAGAGAAATAAATAGTATAGAAGAGCATCTTGCATTCTACATTAGAGCATTTCAGTTTCTGCTCATTAAACTTGTTTTAGTTATGATGATGTTCAGATTGACATAAACTTATATTTTTGGTCATCCTGCTGCAGTATTTAATTTTCTTTGTTGTCAATATTTCAGGTATCAGATGTTGCAAGTGGTGTTCCATCCCCAAATCACATTGTAGGATCAAATGGAGGCACCAAGACATATTAAATATATATGATAATTATAATATGACCATAATAAGCGTCGTATTAAAACGTACGTTCATAACGGCGTTTAAAGGTATCATTTATTGTCGTTGGCAATAAAAATAATTACAACATTTCAATTGACATTAATTACATTGAAAAAAACGCCGTTTTATATAAGGCATAATATGTGGCGTTTCGGGCAAAAACTCCATTTTATATTTTGTGGCGGCCAGATCTATGGCGTTTCTCGCAAATGCCGCACATGTATAAAGTGGCGTTTATAATCGACGTTGTATAAAAAAAATGCCACCACATACACGATATTTTGTAGTGTCTAAGTCAATGGGAGGATATATTTTTGGTTTTTTATTTAGTATTAAAAATTTAAAGTTATTGGGTTGTGTACTTTTGAAAGAAAAATGCTTAAACCTTGAAAATTATTTGAAACATGATAATTATTGGATCTTGATGACTTAGATTTATTTCAGAATTAAATATCTTAAAAGAGATTATAGGATTGGAAAATGATAAACTAATTGACATTCTTAATTATATAAAAAGAATAAATTCTTTTCCAAATGCATATATAACATATAAAATAATGTTAACAATTCCAGTATCAGTTGCTTGAGTTGGAGTTTTTCAAAACTTAAACTAATAAAATAAAATCTTATTTAAGATCAACAATGTCTTAATAAAGATTAAAAGGATTAGCTTTATTGTCAATTAAAAAAGATTTTTTTAAATAAAACTCGAAAAATAAATTTTAGATAAAAATATCATAATTTTAATTATTTTATTAAAATAAATTTCATTTTTTTATTTGTTTTAGACTTTCTAAAGTCTTGAGCCACAACCGTATTAAACACGAAAACAACCTATCCTTTGCGGCGGAAAAAATCACAGGCAAAAATCAAACTAAAAGTTTAAATAATTTCATTTTAATAAAAGAATGACAATAGCAAATGAACAAGTCTTTTGAACAATTTTTTTTTCAAACAAAAGAATACGTTTAGTATAAGCCTTTTCAAGTCGCTTACTAGCCTATTGTTGAACAGATTTATTAGAATTATAAATTAGAGTATATTCTCTTAAGAACGAGTTAGAATATGTATTCTCTCTTAAACAAGGGTATAAGTAATTATTAACAATTTTTAATTTATATTTAATTTAAAAGTAATAAATATTCTTATAATAATATTTCATAGAAAATAAAAATAAAGATTTTCTTGATATGACTCAATTTCATGGATAAGGCTTAAAATTAATAGGTGGGTCAGACTACTAGTCGAGTCATAGCATGATTCACAGCTCAATCAATTAAACATTTTGGCCTTACTAAATCATAATTAATGCACTACCTTAATAGTGTTGAGATTAATGACGATATAAATTTTATACTATTCACCAATTAAATGTTGTAGTTTTATGATTTTCTAAATTATTATCTTAAAATTAATAAATGTATAATAGTGTTTTGTGAGAATAAAAAACTACAAAACTATTTTACATTACAGTGCATTATTTTTTCTCAAAACTTAAAATTTAATGACTATACATTACTCTAGTCATAGGATTAATCTCCTTGGTTATGAACATTTCTTTCAATGGTCCTTCTGTTCGGGTATGTATATATGTTGATATAAGGTTGTGCTTTACTTGAGATGACAAATGTTACTTTAACATTTCTTGTCTAATGCTTTCTAGTTTGTGTACATTCTTTTAGGGTAAGTGTGGTTTGGACAGGACATGTTTGGTACTTGTTAAGTATATATTTAGCGTTGATGCTCTTAAATACCATATAACCATTTCTAAATATGCAATAGAAAAGATTTCTTTAACATCTTTGTAAAATGGGTTGGCATCCCTCTTACCATTATATAATATAAATAATTCCTCACCCACGATATATGATTATATAAACTCTCCTTTTAATTTTGATTTTACATAGGATGTCATAAATATATTCAGAAAAGATAAAATTATATCCGAATAAATTATATTAGCTACTATAGTTTTAATAATTTTCTATAAAATATAATAGTTTAAATTAACCGCTTAATTATAATTATATATTATCTTATTTGTGTGTCGAATTTTATAAAAAAGTAACAATGAGATATATATATATATAATAATAATAATAATAATAATAATAATAATAAAATAATGATGTTACATCAAGTTTAATGTTAATAAATAAAGTATTAAATAATTATAAAATAGTATATTAAGTCTTTTTCATGAAGATTGGTTTATGTAAAAGGAAGTTTTAATCCAACAATAGATTTTAAAAATTCAATTAAAAATTAGAATAGCTTGTGTAAGTTGTATCCATACTGCATCCGTACCATTGTAACCTCTCAGGAGCAAGTAAAGTAAGTAGGTGTTTAAAACATTTAGAATATCTTCCATACAATTCAAAATTGCCCTTTATACTTGATTAGACATAATATTTTAACATCTAATATTTTTTAGATTCATCTTATATTCATTATATTACCTTTATTTTCTTTTTTCCTTTATAAATATAATTTTTTTTATAATATTAGTTTTAAAAGCGGATTGGATTGTCTAGTTATTGGTAAATTGCATAATTTCTCTTGTGATTTTTGTTTGATGGTTGTCCAAAATATTCACACAACTAGTAAAGTGGAGAATTAGGCCTAGCCCTAAAATTCATATCCACGTGGAGGTTCCACCTGTTTTTGTGACCTAATTGATAGAAATTTGCTGCCCACGTTTTGCACCAAAATCTATGGATCCAATTAAGCTAGCACCCATCTGCATTTGTTGGGATAAATTTAATAATGATAGATGCACCTTTTCAATCATCGTGGACAGGAATTATACACACCCAACTGTATCAAATAAATAGAGAAACATGACTTGTCAAAATAAATATTAAACATTAACAACGTAAGAAGTCATATCCATTAGCTCAAATATCAAAGAATATTTAAAAATTAGAAAAAATGTTGCAGACCGACATGGTGCCAAGAATTAGCCCATTTGACCTCAGAAACTGACCAGAAACGTCCTTGTCCTTTGGTGGCTCCATATCAGTGAAACTCATGGGGTACTCCTGACCCACACCTCCAACCATATTCTCTTCAAAGCTGCCCCCATAAAGGAACCATTTCCATGCTTGTTTTCAGATTCAGCCCTTCTTTTCTACAACATTCTCTATCCTCTCTCAAACTCTACTCCTTAATTACAAGACTACAAAACCAAAAACAAGCATGGAAATGGCCAAATGGGATAATGTCCAAGACTAAATCAAGAAAAAAAAGTTAAATACAATATACAATTTTTGTGTTGTCACACAAAAGTACAAAGCTAGAACCTACAACAAAGTAACATTTGAGCATCCTTTTATGAAGATTGGCATCCCTCCAAACAAGGGTTTAAACTAGAACCATGATTTTGACTGCAACTTCAAGGATTTTGAAGTGTAAACGACCATGATTGTCCCATTGGTTATACTTAGCCATAATTTCTAGCAATATCAAAGAACACAACTACACAATATAACTGTAACCGTGACTCCAAGTTAAAACCATGCCACCAAAGATGGTATCTTTCTGCATGCTCAAGTATCTCTAGCCATTGATACATAAATATTCAATCTTCTAGCCATGTGGGGTTATGCTAGTATGCTGAAGATTAAACGTGCGGGTTTAGAGCCATGAAGGGTACCAAGAAAGGTGATAGTTATGAACAGTGAAGGAGCAAACGGTTTTCGACATTGTTCACTGAAGGGTGTGATGGAAATAGTTTGCACAAGTTGTTCATGCAGGTTGTAGAATAAAGAGAGATATATGTACCAAAGGGTGTTAACAGTGGTGAAACAGGTATAATCAGTTGTGAAGTGGGTTTGGCCCAGAGGGGACTAATCTCTTCTCTGTACCAAATCTTGGGCCAAAATCTTGGGAGGGTGGAATTGTTTCAATTAATCTTTGGTGGATTTTCTGGAGTTCAGTGCACAAGGAACGTGGGTTTCTCTTGGTAAAAGAATCACAGTGGCGAAAGAGACGGTGATGGAGATGGTTGAGGGTGTTACCTGAGGAAGTTGAAGACGATGGAACTTTGCAGCTGGCTGAAGAGAAGAGAAAGAGAAACAAGAGGAGCAAGAGGGTCATGAACCTGGCCCATGTGGTTGAAGACAGAGAGCTCTTCATTTGTGAAACAGAGAGAAACATGGGAGGGAGAAAAAAAAGTGATGCTTGTGAAGGTTATGGGAAAAAGATGGAGGGAAGTGTGAAGAGAATGGTGGGGTGAGGTGACTCTAGGGAAATGAAGAGTATTATTAATGGAAAGCAAGAGACACATGAGGGTATGTAATGAGGGAGAAAAGGGTAGGGCCTCACTCAATTAATTTAGGGTTTGTGAATTTAGTCACCAATCACATCTCATCATCAAAGGAGTCATGGAGTTTATATGTGTAGGAGTTGGGATGATGGGGCTTATGGGAGGAATGGGTACATTAATGTTGAATTCAAAGGTTTGTGATTTCCCGGGTTAGCCACACACATAGGAAAATTGGAAGAAATAGAGAGAGGTCATTTTAGGGTTCATGTTTTTAATGAATAATAAGTTCATGTGGTTGTGTTGATTAGATGATATTCATGATGTAAATATTAAGTATTTTCTTACTCAACAATAAAAGAAAAATGCTCTACTAGATAAAGAAAAGGAAACTCTATTTCCATGCACCCATGTTATACTATATATGAATAGTTATCATTGATTTTTACACGGCCTTATAAACAAAATCTTTCAATTTTTAGAAATTTTAAAAAGTAAAGGTGGTATTTTATGAAGAAAATGGTACTGAAGAATTCCTAAAAACATGAGTTTGTGTGTAAAGTGATATTTTTTTCTTTATTTATACAGTATGTATTGGTATATATTTAGATGAAAACCAGTATTTAGATACCAGTATTTGTTTTAGTACGTAGATATCTTCAACAAGTAAGTTTCAACATTTACAAATGATCTATTAATCATATTCATAGTTGATGATTTGATTTATCTAATAAACTCAAAGTATATATTTCATTTTAATTTAACGTTATATAAATTTGTTTGAGTTTAGTTTAACTTATAAATCTGTTTGTAGAGTAAAAATTGCCATATTTATATTATATTTTACTAGGAATCTCCAAGATAACTAAAATGTTTTAGTTCCCATGTACTAAGCTAAGGTGACATATTGTGCGTTTCTGAAAAGAATAACTGTTTGAAGTCTTAAATAAATGTTTAAATAAATATGAATATCTGATTGACACTTATCATTTAAAATAATGACTCACTTTATTAATATAATAAACATAAATAAATTTTCTCTTTAATATACTTGTTTCATATTTCTATTTTATTCTCGATTATATTTTAAAATTAAAAAAATAAACTTTTTAAATGCTAAATAGAAGGACACTATAAATTACTTACATATTTTAACAACACAATATATTATATTATAGATCATCTAATATATTTTTTTTATATCACTACCATTGTTATATATATATATATATATATATATATATATATATATATATATATATATATATATATATATATATATATATTAAATATAGAATCCCAAAGTGCATCTTTCTTAATTACTACTATTAATAAAGAGTTCTTAAATAGTTTTTTTTTTTAAGAAAAAAGGTATCAAAATATGTTTTTTCTATGTGAAGATAGTTAGGGAAAATTGCAACTCGAAGAGGTATACATTGCATGGGTGTGTTGGAGCCATATGTGTACATATAATGAAGGATAATTTTTCTTTTTTTTTTTTAATTTTGTCATCTAATCCTTTGTGTGAGTATGACATAAAAAGGGTGTAAATGTTGAATGTATGAGATGCAATGATATATACCCTGCAACAAAAATTTAAATACAGAAAATCTAATGAGTCAATAATTAACGAGTCATTAGTAATGACAAAGAAAATGTTCCTAAAACCTGTTGAGATACTCCTATTAGAAGAAGTGAATAATAAATGAGAGTTAGAGAAGGGTTTTATAAAAGTTACGCCTCTACTCTGAGTACCCAAAATAAAATTAAATTTGAGAAGATCTTATCCCAAAATGTCAAAACAAAAATTTTAGAAAACATTCGTGCTGATCACGACATAAAAGGACTAGAGGGAAAATCAACTTATAAAAAATTTGATAAATTTATGTTGAATGTTAAGAATTAAAATGCATTTTTAAAGGAAGACATTATTATGATCATATTTAGAGAAATACAGTGGTTATCAAAGTTGCTAATAGTATTAGCAAATATATGTGAATTAAATTTTTCATATTTTTTTTTCACAACATTTGAAATGGATATATATATATATATATTAGATTTTCTTGTTCACATTATTACAATAAACATGATTTATTTTTAATATTAATTTAATCTATTATCAAATATATTGTGAATTATTTAGTATATGATTATTAAACCGATCAAAACTCTATCATGGATAAAGTTCTATAGATTGGACACATATTTTACGTTTTCAATCACTTAGTCTACTTTTCTCTTTATCATATAATACTATCGTATATTAGTGTAAATTATGCTAATTACGTCACCATTTTTATGTTAGACTATTAGAAATATAACGTAAAAATATGGTGTGACATTTTTGTAAATATTTCAAACTTATCTATATTAGATTCCATAGGGTCCAATCTTATGATATTTTTCTCTAAAATTTATTTTTCAAGTTTTTTGTGATGCAAAATTATCTATTAAATTATCATAATTAATTTAATTTAAAATATCTTTTTCAATAGACAATAAAGTTAATCAATTTAAACTTTGATCTTTGTTGAGACATTGTTGATCTTAAATAAGATTTTATTAGTTTAAGTTTTGAAAAAATCTCTTTTGCTAAAGCAACTGATACTGGAATTGTTAACATTATTCTATATGTTATATATACATTTGAAAAAGAATTTATTCTTTTTATATAATTAAAAGAGTTTATCATTTTCCAATCCTATACTCTCCTTTAAGATATTTAATTCTGAAAATAAATCTAAGGCATCAAGATCCAACAAATTATCATATTTCAAATACTTTTTAAAATTTAAGCATTTTTTTTTCAAAAGTACACAACCCAATAACTTTAATTTTTCAATACTAAATAAAAAATCAAAAACATCTTCATATATTTTAAATTATTCAAATCTATTTTGGAGTGTGGTAATTTCTTTTTATACAATATATAAAAAATAATCAAAGATGACTCTTAAGGTGATTTCATAAGATTAAAAAATATAATATATATCACACTGAATATATAAAATGAGACTAAGTTAAAAAGATAAAACTTGATTGTTAAGACAATGAATTGATCTTAGTATCTTGTCTTGAAGTCTCAAGTTTCCTACTATCTTTCAATCATGTCCTTCTGTAAGTCTTTAAATATAATTTATAAATTCTAAATTCTCTTCCTTCAATCTGTACAAATTATTTTAAGATTAATTAACGAATAATGAAAAATAAAAAAATGAGATCAATTCATCAATCTCATATTATTTTTACCTAATATTGATGTACTCAAAAGGAGCAAAAGTGAACACAAACTCTTCCTCAATCTATCTACCGTTTAAATTGAAATAATATTGTGGAAGAACAAAGAGACATAGGAAGGAAGCCACTCAAATTGAAATAACATTGTGGAAGAACAAAGAGACACAGGAAGGAAGGAAGGCAGGAAGGAAGGAAAGAAGGAAGGAAGGAAGGAAGAAAAGAAGGAAGGAATGAAGGAAGGAAAGAAGGAGGGAGGTAAATGAAAAAGGAATGAGAGAAGTGAAAAAGTCATATAATGAAATGACATATAAAGGAAATGATATTGGAATATAGGAAAGAGATAGAAAAAATTAAAAAGTTTTGATAGGTAAGATTCCTTGATTGTTCAATTTCTTTTTTAAAAATATTATTAATTTATTATAAGAAAGTTTCAAGAATATTATTTATAGTACCAATATAAATTTAAAGTCATTAAATAATATTTCTAGCACAAACTTAAAGTCAGTTAGAATATTTTAAATTTTTAATTAATTTTTTTAGTATAATTTTAAGATTAAATATATTTTTTTATTTTATAATAATATATGAGTATTAAATTTTTTTGAAGCCTTAAGACCTAAAGCAGTTGTTTTACCTGCTTGTGTTTGAGCCACCCCTACCTAAACATCAACATTTGCATCGAAATGATGTAAACGTCCAATGTAAATGTGTATGTTTACATTGGTCCCCAGGGCATTCGATAGAAAATTGATTAAAATGGGACACAATGCTTCTTCTTTGTTGTATTTTCGACACTTGTTTTCTCTTTGTTTTCTCTTCTTCTTCGGCAACAACGTGATTGGGTCATTGTATTGTTGGTGACCATCTTAGTGTTCTAATCCCGTCCATGTGTCTTGTTTGTACTGGTGAACGTTTTTCTCCAATTGCATTGAAACATTTGTGGATCAAAATACATCATTGAGGTAGGTGCTTTATATTTTTTATTTTATTATTGAAATTGAAATCATGATTGTTTTTGGAGATCTTATTCACAATAACCGTATGAATGTCTCTATTGAATTTGTTTGATATTGTAATTTCTTATTAACTTGAAATTTGAAATATTGAAATTATTTTTTTTTTGTAGCAATGAATATTGTTAGATGTTTAAGATTGGAACTTTGACTATACTAGCCATAAAAATTATTGGGATCAATTATTGATTTTAGTCAAAGTGACTAAATCATTTAGTCATTAGTTTGTTCAAAATTTTAGAGATTAAATTATAAAAAAAATTAAATGCATTTTAGGAAAATTCTAGAGTAAAATTTAGTTTAGATAGACCATAGGACTAAGATGTATTGTAGTTCTTTTGGTTGATGTCCTTTGTTTTTGTTGTAGTAATTTTACTTAAACTAAATATAGCATTAATGCACACGTTGAGTGAACCTTAGTTTTTATTAAAGATTTAAAGATTTAGTACAAATAGTTAAATATTAATATTTGTATTAAATATTTATTTTTCACAATTTATTAATACATAGACATTATAAGTGTAATTGGTAAAATTTTGGTTCAAATTATTTTGTATTATTATACAACTACATACTTGATTGTGGTGCTTTGTTACCACTTTATTTAGAGATTAATGCGAATGTGGCAAAATTTAATAAAATCTAAAATTATATTAAAATTTTATAAAATACTCTCACAGAGAGTACACTAAAAGTTTACTAGGTATGACTTGATAAAATGAAGAATTACAAACATTCTCATCCCTAAGGTATAGATACTTAAACCTACTATATTCTTAAAAAAAATAGACACTCACTGCAAATATTCTTGAACGATCTTTAAGGCACTGTTTACTTCTGAAGACGGATTCACGCTTGTAATGAAAGTTTGCATTTCAAGAAATAAAAAAATATTCTTTAAAAACTAAATTCGAGAATACATCCTTGTAATATTATTTCTTTGCAAAACATCAAAGATTTGCGGGGTGAACAAATTGTGATTACATTTCGTATATATTTAATTTATTAATATTTATATTATAATAAAATAAATATAATTAATTATATAATATATTATATTATTAATAATTATTAATAAATAATAATAAATTTAATAAAATTATAAAATTATAGTAAAAATAAAATATTAATAATATTAATATTAAAAACTAAAAATAATAATTATAATAATAAAAATAAATTTATAAAATAACAATATTAATAATAATAATTTAATTTTTATTTATAAATAGTTAATAATCTTATAATTTCAATAATTAAAATAATAATAATAATAATTTAATTACACTTAACAAATTAATTATATTTAATTTTAAATTAATTTTAACTATAATTTTATTTACTAAAAAATATTTTATGAGTTACATATATTACATTATTCACAAATTTTTATAAACTTTTAATTCAAATTTCACTATATTTCTCTTAATCTAAACAACTCAACTTTCCTCTCGTTCTTATATCAAATCAACTCCTTTAAATTTATTTTCTAATCCAAATATATCCTAAGTGCTTGACTTGCTTGAGTTATCATTATGCTTCTCTAAACTTCATTTATAGATATTGAAACTAAATTTATGCAACTTGAATTGGTTAATTTCGTTTTCTGTAAAATCTCATATCTTCGTTTTGGTGTTAGATGCTTGCAACCAAGACCTTGAAATCTGATGCTCAAATCTTCAATCTGGTACTAAATATTTGAAACAAACTCGCATCTTTAACGTTTTCTGTGTTACTTTTGAAAAAAAACTAGGTGTAAAACTAAATAACTTGATTTATTGCTTCAATGTTTTCAAATTTTTTGTATCATCACTTTAGTACCAAACACTCAATGAATAGTGACTAAAAAACCTATACTTGAATCTTTAATATAGCCCTCAAATCTTCAGTTGTCCTCTTACTTTTGTTTCGAATCTATTAAAGATGAAAAACTAAAATGAAGTATATGCAAAACAAATTAAAACAACAAATGATAAGAGCAAATTTAATCTATTCCAAAAAATACGTAAACCTGAATGAAAAAACAGGGAAAGATAAAATTATTTTGATGTTAGGTTTTTATTGATAAAATGTGTTTTATCTTTTATTTAAAATTCAATTAAGTTTATTTTTGAATAATCTTTACTTTTAAAATCTTGTTTTAAATACAAATTAATATCAAATTTGATTAAAGCACAACCGTGAGTTATAAATAGTCTTCTTAGATAATGGAAGATCAAAATTATAGGATTCAATTTCATATGTAAACATTGTTGGTTTTATAATATACTGAATTATTTGCAATCATCCTGATTCAACATATGATGTGAGTGTTGTTAGCATATTCATGTCAAAGTTTAGAGCGTGCACAATGATCTTAAGTGGATCCTGAGGTACTTAAAAAGAGAACTTAGTAAAGTTCTAATTGATGAGCTAGAAGAAAGGTTAAAAATACTCCAGTTGAAGGATATGTAGACTCAAATTGTGTCAAGTGTTTGGACACTAGAAAATATTTCATAGGATATCTTTATAACATGTTACAACATTTAGTTGAAGGTTGATATGTAAAAGATAATGACTCAGCCAGCAACTAAAGTTGAGCATATTCTCACGACATAAGTTTCGAAAGAATCACTGTGGCTAAGGGAAATAATTAAGTTGAGATATTTTTTACTTTTTTAAACGAAATATTTATTCAATAAAAAAACATTTGTTCTCCGTATATAGTATGATTAACAAAAAAGCTTCCTTTTCTAAATATACATGATTAGAAAGTAAATACTTATCAATATTTTTACTGTGTTTAGATCATAAAAGAGGAGGATGAAGACACATATTTTCGCAAAATCAGTGGGAACATCCGATTTAGATAAGGAAAAATGCAGTAAAAGACACATATTTGAGTAGAAACAGCACAAACTTAACTTTCTTCACAACTTTGTGAATAAAAGCATGAATGGTTATTGCGTAGAGCATAACACGCATAATTAATTAAGCTATATTCTTTTATTATAACTTGTGTAAAGAAATTTCATAATTAATTATCAGTGTCACACGATAGATTATAAGTGTTTTTTTATTTTTATTTTCTATAATAATAATAATAATAATGATAATAAATAATTTAAAATATAATATTAATAATAATAAATTGAAGTATTAATAGCATAGAAATTTATCTTACAGTTTCTCCTAATCTAAACTCTTACTTTTTCCTCTATTTTTCTTTTTTTTTTGGTTCTTTTACTCTCTTAGTTTTCATTATTCCATTCAAATAAAATATTAAAAGAATTTGTTTTTTCTCTGGAGTATGTTGGACCTTTAACTTATGAGTGTAATAAGGCCATTTATTACCTAAAAGCAAAGCAACATATGTTTATTCTAATTTTTAGAAAAAGGAGTAATGCTTTATTAAATTGGATCGAGAAGCTACTAACAAGAATCAAAGAGCCACATAATACCGCAGGTTTGGTTTGAGAAAGTACTTTTATTTATACCTTTATGTATTCTTTGGTACAATTTTATCTTTTAATAAATAAAAATAATTTATTTATTTATTAAATAAAATAATTAGTTAATTTTTTTATTTTAAAATAGTTAAATAACTTATCTTTCTATAATAACGATTATATAATATTTTTAATATTATTTTTACAAAATTATATATATAATTTTAAAAATTTTATTAGTTTTTTTAATTAATTTTTTTAATTAATTATTCATTTATACCATCATACATCTATACTATTATATAGAGAGGGAACTTTATTTGCTAACTTCTTTTATTGTAATCTTCTAATTGAACGATTTTAGCTTTTACCGATAAAAATAATTATTTATTTATTTATTTATTTAATAAAATAAGTAATTAAATATTTTTTATTTTAAAATAATTAAATAGTTTCTCTTTTTAAGAATAATGGTTATATATATATATATTTATTAAATTGTATTATTTTTCTTTTTTTAAATAATTATTCATAAAAATAATAAAATTATATATATTTTAATATAATAAAAATGTAAATACACATGCGTCCATGTGTTTTTGCTAGTTTTTAATTATAAAAATATTATTTTCAAAACTTATTAAAAAATAATAAAAAGTATCTTTTTACTTTTCTAGATTTTATTATGTACTTTCATCATACATAGTTCTTTTTAAAGCAAACAATAGAGTAAAATTTGAATAAATCAAAGTAAAAGTCGAAAACATTTTCTTAAGCTAAACAATCCCTTAATTTCTCATTGTGTATAATATAATGCTCGCTTCAATTTCAAAGAAAACAGAAAAACACACTTAGCTCCTCATCGGAGATGCTTAGGCCATTTTTAGTATTATTCTTTAATTAGTGTTGTTGTACCATTTGCCATTGTATGATATATCCACTAATCAGACATTATTGTATCTGTATAAACAAATATTCCTAAACCTTTTGCTGCTGTTGGAAAGTGAAAAAGAAGAATTTCAAACAGAAACAAAATCTCTATCCTTTGGCAAATGTTTTCAGTAACACAGTGATGTGGAAAATTTGAAAAAAAAAAAAAAATGCACAACAAAGAATAAATGAACAGCTTCAACTGAGGAACAGTTTGAAGCTATCATCTGTCACTTCACTTATCTATTAATTTGCGTGCACGCTGGTTGGCACCTTTGACTCTAGAATTCAGCTCATCAACATCGTCACTAAGATGATCAAGAGCTTTGTTTTGCCTGCAGTTATCATAGTACATTCACCATTAGTGAAACAAATAGTTTTCTCACATAACACAACTATTCACAACTATGTCATTTACAACGTCCATATTTTTCATGACAGTGACTCTTCAGCATTCAACTATAGTCAAATTTTCGCACATTCACACATTGAACGATTTTAAGCCATGTTATGAAGATCACACATTGAGTATACCCATCTAATGACTATAATGCATTCATATAATTAACAATTCTAAACATACCCTAAAGATCATACTGTTTATACTCTGTTTCGGTAAATAAGAGTTGAAAATTTCTTTAAATTGTGGATCTTATTAAGTTTAATGACCAACTTAACTTCACAAAGCAAGATTTGCACCTCACTTATATAATTTGATTATATCACTGGTGGAAGATTCAATACACTGAATCCGGTTCCTACTGTTCATTTATGTAACACAAATCTATATTGGTAAGAATAGTTATTGAAGTATTACAAACAATTTACCTGTCAAGTTCAGTTCCCATGCCAATTGCCATACCCTTCAAATCACCCAAGATGTCGCTTAGATCCGAGAGTGCATCGTCTTGTTTAGCTTTCTCATACTGTTTTAGTAACACCATAATGAAAATGTTACTTGAGAAAAACCAATGCATAATAGGCATAACATAACATAGAGCAAAACACTTACATCCACTTTCTGATAGGTAGTGGCAGATTCATTAGGAGGTGTGGTAGGGGCTGAGCGTCCCTTAGGCAAAGGACCTAAACCCAACTTCTCCCTGTCTTCCTTATTATGTATATCCTTTTTGCCCTCTTTATCTGTTCAGATACCACATTCCATTATAGTATTCTATGTTGCCTGGCCTATGCAAGAAAATAAACAAAATTTTTGAGTTGTAAAAGTGAAGGATGAGGAACATAAACCTGGTGTAATTATAGGGCCTTGGATATTCTTGGTCTTCTTTGGCTTCCAGGGTTTGGAGAACATGCCCCCAAGATTGTTCAAGAGTTTTTCACCCTGAAGATCACAATTTCAGTTTTTGGAACTATAAATACCACACTAGAGTTACAAACTAAAACGAAATCATAAGAACGTGAGTGGTCAAAATGCACATAATGCACATAATGAAGTTTGTATTAAAGATTATTTAAGTTGTCCAAGTTGAAAATGGTGAAGGCCATTAAAATGTTATTTTCCAAAATGCTGCCTTATTAGAGATACAAATAAACTCTTCATGATATCACAGAAAAATAACCTAAACTTTGAACTCAGAAATGAAGCAGATATACTCATACCCTACTCAAATCCTTCTCAGTGTCAACAACCATATTGTGGGTCCTGGTAATCTGCTCACCCTGCTCGTTCAACATGTCAAGGGTCCTTGTGGCTTCCTCTTTGATGTCCTCAGCAATCCTCAAACAATTGTTGACACTCTTTGTTGTCTCCTCAGACTTGTACACTGCATAGTTTTCCAGCTCCTGAACACTTTGGTTCTCTAGCCCCCCAGAGTCACGGAAACCATTCTTGTACCTGTCTTTGTCTTTTGATGCAGTGGAGGAAGGCTTCCTCCCCCAATCATCATCATCTTCATCGAAATAGTTTCCTTTCGATTTTGGAACCGGGAGGACAGGTTCCGAAGCTGTTCTTTTTTCTGCAGTAAGGGTTGTCTGCTTCTCCGCTTCAGCTGGTGGTGGCGCTGCTTTTCTAAACCCAAACATTTTTCACCTTCTAGCACAATCCAACAGTATAAAAACAGAAAACGTAAATTAAGTAATTAACAGAGTTTAATTTTGATACACAAGTCAAAAGATTTTCACACATTCAATTTAATTAGAAATCACCATAAGTATGATAATGCACAAATAGAAGACACTCTAAAAAATTGTTATACTATTAGTACATTCTAATTAAATACATCAACATACATCATTACTTTACATATTACATTGATGGTATTTTGAAAACCACTAAGACTGATTTACTAAATGTCAGTGCTGTAAGAAATCTGAACCACAAATAGATACTTACTAAAGATAAACAGAAGCATAAACATTCAAATTCAGAAAAAAAAAAAAAAAAAAAAATAAAAC
>Ga0209700_101535_pt1 | contig 47978 bp, 20 predicted proteins | sample SiratroredBW_FD_187528 | JGI IMG/M metagenome (GOLD analysis project Ga0209700, IMG submission 187528) | Root nodule microbial communities of legume samples collected from California, USA - Siratro red BW (SPAdes) (version 2) | ecosystem: Host-associated > Plants > Roots > Nodule | place: USA...
TTTTTTTTTTTTTCTTTTTTTTTTTTTTTTTCACCGATGTGGGATTCTTTTGATAGGGTGCAAGGAAAGCAGGGCATAAACCAGCTCATATAGGTATCTACATAGTGGGCCAATTGATTGTGAATAGGTAACATTTCTTTATTATATGCACAGGAACCAAAGTTAGGATTTCAAATCAGAGAGTTCATAATAAGAACAGCAATTCTATGTAATGAAGATATAAATTGTGTGTGTCTTTTAACATGTTTCAAGAACATATGTACTTAAAAACACATTAAAGATGTTTTTTTTTTAAATCCAAAATTACTTACTGATTTCACTTATCACGGGTACCTTTCATGAGTTTATGATTAAAATTGATACGCGCATCTAATCATAACTCTTTTATGTAACTCGCTGCAATATCTTTATGACAATAGATGGATTTGCTTTTAAAAGAAAAGATGAGAAGAAGAATGTTATATTATTTAGATAAATGAGAAAATTAAAAGATATAAAAGGAAAGAATATTTGCAGGTGTGTCTTGAAGTTTAAGATGTAAATTTTTATATAATATTCATGACTGAGTCTTATTAAAATAATTAATAAGTAACTTTTAATTTTTATAATAAAAGAGAAATGATTTAATTTTTCTTAAATATTAATAAAGTCATTTAATTATAAATATAAACTTCATGTTAAAATAAATTATAACTGAAAATGGGTTTCCTTATATAGAGGTTCTGTATCATAGCCTAACCGTTGTCCAAAATTGTTTAAACCAAACATAAAAATCAAACCCGGTTTTGGTTTGATTTTAATTTGATACAAACTCCAAAGTAAATCAATATTTGGCAGTTTAATTTAAATTAACTTTTGCAAAGTTATTATAAAAATTGGTAAACATTTTAGAAAAAACCGCAAATTACTCATTTAATAAATACGAAAAACATGTCTAACATTACATTTATGGTATTATATAATGTGTTGATATTTTTCTATCGGCGCGTAATTTGAAGGATATAATGTGTTGATATTTTAATTAGAAAGCTGTACAGTCTTAATAATTGAAAGATCAAAAATCTTTAGGTGAAATGGATTAAAAAATAGTATATTAATCTTTAAAATATTTTAAGTTCTAGTAAATATCATAGTATTAGAGATCTTTATTTTTTTAAAATAAATTTAGTTATTGTAAGAAGAGTAAAAAAATTAAACTCCACAGTTAAGGATCTTAATCATTATATTCGGTAATGAATAATTGGCATTAATATCATAATTATCAAAAGAAAATTCACAACTCCACTAAAAATAATAAAATATAGAAAAAAAAATATTTTCATTTTTCAAATAATTTCATTGTTTCTAAAATATCGATGACAACTATTGTTGCATAAAGTAACCTTTATAAAATTAAAAGTATTCAAATTTTAATTAATACTATTACTTAACTTTGTTAAAAGTTATATGGAATTGATTTCTTATTTTCTTTATTTGTAATTTAAAATATTAGAAATATTTAACAGCAAAAAAATAATCAAAATGACAGTTAAAATAACAAAATGAAAATTGATAAGTTGCATTAAATTAACTTTAAATATAAGTAAAAAAAATAAGATAAATCTATTAATCATTAATACTTTATGCTTTAATTTTATTTTCTAGTTATTTATTATTATATTAAAAATATAATTATTAAAGAAAAAATTATATATAAGAAAAATTATATTTGTGCATTATATAAGAAAAAATTATATAAAGAAGTAAAAAAAAAATCACGTAGAGCATTGTTTTAAATCTTTAGGCTAAATTTGTAAATAAAATAAAAACTAGCTTTCAATCAAGTAACCAATAATGGTATCAAACGGCACATGATTTGGTATTCTAAGCCATATATGAGCACATGAGCCATGGCATCAACGTTAAAGCCAAGAATATTTAGTGTGGTGTCACTGATGTTGATGTTGTAAATGATACTCAACTCTCACGAAAAAACAATTTTTTATTCTAATCTTAAAATAATTAGCACCTTATTTTAAAATTCATTAAATAAGTAACGACATAATATTGGTTTTATTTTCCAAATTCATGTTCACTTTAGGGTGATAAATGATATACACATACAAAATTAAAATTGGAAAGTGAGATAGATGCATATGTGTGACAAAAAAGTGTGGTCACAATCAGACAACCATGGTTTATGAATGATGGCACTAGGGACCTTTCCTTATTAATTAAGCCAACGTATTTTTCATCACATAAAAGCTAATTAAAGGAATATTGGAATAAGCAAAAGTGATTAATACTATTATATGCACAATATTTAACAATGAGTCCTGTTCTAAGAATCTGTCACAAAACGAAAATTTTAAAAGTCTAAGATGAGTAAATTCTATATATGGAATTATATATACTATATTCTTAACGTGTTTCTGTAATATTTCCTTAGGGTTGGCTTGCATTCCAGATTTTAAAAGTTACTTTAAAAATGAACTAAAATTTGAGATTTAGGTTTAGAGGTATTTTATAATTGTATAATTTTATCTCCAAGCTGCTTTTAATGTGGATTTTATATATATATATATATATGGTGGAAACGAAAGTGAGTGGGAGAGTAGTTAGTGCATGAATACTTAAAAGAAAAAAGTTTAAAAAATGCATGCAAAAAATATAAAAATATTTCCATATAGGATGTGTCCAGTTAGCAATTAAATTTTTCATTGACTAGAGATCTAATATTTCAATTTGTGTATATAGTTTAATTAGATTTATTTTTATATAGAATTATAAATGATTTATATTAAAATGTGGTGTTCGGGTTAGAAATTTAAAAAAAATGAAATTTTAAAATTTTATAAGTGATTGAATTACTCAAAATAGAATTTCATATTTTACCTTAAACATCAGAATTCATATTCTCAAATTCATCTGTCTCCTTTTTGTATTTTCTTTTGGTAGGTATTTTAAGTTTGACTAAGAATGAGATATAGTTGAGAACTTCTAATATTAAGTAGCGTTTTTTTAGGAGTTGTTTTTTCAGATTTTGTTGTCATTATAGAAGACTTACGTAATTTCTCAGTCGTGTTAATTGAAAACAATATTTTTTGACTAAATTTTTTCGATTAAAACTTATCATTTTACTTTTTGTCCATGTATATTGTGATTTTTTTTTATCATTCACCAATCTTGTTTTTTATTAATAGTTTGTTCATTTTTTTCTAATAATTGAGAAGACCTCCTTCACCCTATGCAATGATTATTTTCAGGTTAATGATTATTTGCTTGATGAGTTTTTCTTTATCTAAATTTTGATTAAGCTTTGTTAAATAGGATTTTCTTTCGTGTGGGTCATGGATAAAGTTAATATCTTGAAAGAAAAGATTTTGTTCTTTTGTGATAGTATTAATTGATTGACCCTCCTTTTCACAGTCTTCTTTTAAAGTTTGAATTAAAATAGTGTTAGTCTTTTCTTCTATATTAGAACTAATATTAAGATTATTGATTTTTCTTTTAAGCCTACAATTGGTCTAGTTTTTTACAATTATAAATTATTGATTTTTTTAATGTTCTATTTCCTTTGTATTTTATAGTTGTTTTCTAGCCTCTTTTTTTTTTTTATTCCTAGGTTTCGGCTTTCATTCCTTGTCTTCTATGTTTTTGCTTAGAATATCCCGGCAAACCAAACTATTCACAGAATAATTTGAAGTCTTTTTTGTGTTTGAGCTTTTATATATATTCACCACATAATAATATATCCTCTATGATACCACATAATTAAGAAAGTGATGTCATAATATTAACACTTGTCTGGTAAAGAAAAGCAACCCCTGCTAGCTCTAGCCAGGTTCTCTGGTTATGCCAAAATATCAGCTGTCCTAATTATTTTCACCATATATCTTTCGATACTTCTGAAATTCTGCCCCTACTTGTAGTCTACTAGGGAACTCAAGTGGACTAACATAGACAGGTGATGACGTAATCGCTTGATAATTCTGCAAGATAAAAAATACAACTGTTTTCAGATTGCTATATTAAAGTTTAAAATGACAGAAGAAAAATTAACTGTACCATGTATCTACAAACTACAGAAAGCAAAATTAATTGGAAAACTAATGATGATTCACAATGAGATAATACTGCAAGAAAGAGTTGACAATTATCAAGTTCAAATTTTAACAAAGATTTTTGTATTAGTGAAATGCTTGATTTCTTACATCAGGGGATATAATACTACTGACCATCTAGAAACTGCCTTACTATGCACATCTTCTAGTATCAGCCTGGTCAGGGATTGTTAACAAGCCCTTCACAAAAACATGGAGTTTCCCATTTCTCCTTTATAATCATGTCATGTTTAAATGCCAAGTGTTTTTGTCCTTATTAACACTAAAAAGTTAGAAGAATGAAAAGTGGCAAACATAGATAGCAGAGTGCATAATCACCTTATCAAGAGTGACACCAAAATTGTGAAGCATTTGGCTGTAAGACCTTTCATACAAAAAAAAGGCATTAATGGAAAAAGTATTTGGAGAAAAAAAAAATGAATGGCATAAGGCACCGTACAACAAAACCAATGAATTACCACAACTGCTTAAAGAATCAAACGAATTTCTCCTCGTGCTGCTTGTTGATTCTTTTTAACAATTGAATTCTCTATTTCAATGATCATAAGGCACCAAAGTTATGGAATTAATTTGAATAAAACACCAATCAATAACTGTACTGTTCAAGTTCAATCTTGTTAATTGCATCGTGCAATTCATGTTGTCTGCATCTTTTCACTCGAAACAGCTCCTGCTTTGCGGATTTATGTTCCAATATAGTTTAATTATTGCACCGAAAAAATACCGAACCAATTGCAATTGACAAGAACAGCACCGCATGTGAATTGTCAAATGCTCTGACAATTCAATTCACCGTAAGCGTGATTACTCCACCCGTAACTAGCGAGCATCAATCGGAGATCTTCAATTCAAATTGATTCTATTTGCTAATTCAATTTCCAAATCCAAAAACGCATCACAACACTTTCGCTACATGCGCCAGTTTCAGTTTTCACTTTACATGAATTAAAATTTAATTAGAATTGATTTGAAAACAACAAATTCAATTTTGTTCACCTCTGCACGTGAATCCGCATTGCCTCTATGAATCACGTGAATTCAGTCATGCTTGGCTTAATCAACGAATGCGGTCCTTCAATGAAAGACGCTTACCAATCACCGAACAAACTTCACAGAATGGCCAAACAAATCGCGCTTCAAATCCAATGCAAATTGACGTGAATTTTCAGATTGCCAATTGCACCAATGGAACAAAACTGTCTTCGCTGGAAATGTCGGATCTGTCATCAAAATGTTGGATCTAAGCTTTGATAACCAAATAAGAACCTTCAACTTGTGTTTTGTTTGAAATAAGAACCTGTTAGGGATTTTGATTTAATTTTCTATCACAAACTAACACTGGAAACTCTGGATTTTGATCTAAAAATGATGGAAGCTTTTTAAATGTGAATATCTGCTTCTAAGAGATGAGAAAGAATTAAACAGATTTCACAAGGTAAACAAAACATGATGAAGGACATTAATTGGTGGAAACATGAAGCAAAAAATAACAAGACAACTAAACAAGATATTAAGAATTCAAGACACAGAACAAAGAAGAAAAGAAGAAACTTATAAGAATGAAGAGTATATTAGGAGTATTATCTAGAGTGTAGTCTGCATGTATGTATCTGCATGGTATATGTATGATACGGTAGGTAGGTTTTAGCTTGGTCTCCACCACCTATATATATACTCTTTCTGCATCTTCTCCAAGTGTCATGATACAATAATATTAGTTTCTCTTTCATCTAAGATGGTATCATGAGCTAGGTTTTCTTTTCCTCATGGTTTCTACCTCCTCCTCATCCACTGCTTTACAAAGTGATCTTTCAACAGAAAAGTTTTTCATCTTCACGATAAACTCAAGGTAAAATCGTCAATTACCTCTTAAAGAGTTCAAGATAAATTTCAAACCAATCACACAAGTGTTCTCACAACTCAAATTCTCGTTCAATAGAAAAGAGCTCTCCTTATATATAAAGTGTGGGAAGGGATTAGTCAAACAAACCTTTCCTTCCCTAAACTTATATTCAAACAAAACATAAAATAAACTAATATCAGAACTAACTAGTCTTTTCTTGCTAATATAAAAAATACACATTTATTTTATTTTCAGCATCACATCACTATCACCATCATGCTCAATCCAACAACCAACACAATCCTGATCAACCACACAATTGAAAGGAGATAAATAAAAACAAGGGTATAAACAAAAAATCATGCCACACGAATTTTGTATTTATTTTTCTCATCACATCGTTTATCACATTCCAAATTTCTTTGTTTCTCTTCTCCTTATATCTTTTCTCCAAAACAGTAGTGGAGGTAGTGAGGCATTACCATGTTAAAATGAGAGAAGCCATTGAGAGTTGTCTATTGGGAGAAGCCTTATCAACCTCTTGTTGAGAACAAAGGCAACTGAAGCCACCAACCAAATTCACTATAACATGAGCTAATGCCAAAAGCACTGCTGCAGCCAAACCCAGCATGAAGGCCTTATGGTTTGGATCTTTACTCTCAAACATCCACAATCTCAAGTGCTTAAGCTGTTTAATTGGTTACCAGCTAAAACAACTATTGCATCTTAATAGAAACTCCAAAAGAAAAAGAATTCTTGAATGTACTTAGAGAATTAGCATGAAGCATGCCTTAGTTTTGTGCAATTTCAGCTTCAATGCCTAGAATCACAGCTGCCATGACCTTAAGCAAGAAACATTAAAAAAATGTCACCACTTACATAATCTTTCCTGTGTAGTTCTATTTAGTGTTTGCATTCTCATGCAGGTCCTTAGTGGAGGCTGAATGGAGAACCTCGAAGCTAATTGCAGGGGGAAAAGCACTTGCAAAATATGACACTGAAGCTTATAACCAAATGCGTATCAAATGAGTTAATGTAACAAACACACTTTGAGATATTCAGAGCCTTTGGGAGAAAGATGCATGCAAATCTGGTAAGCAGCAATACTGCATTTAATGAATTTCCTTTGAAGTGTATAATCAAAGAGTTATATACCTTATTGAGAGAAACATACGGGCTAACAAAAAGTGCTCCCACTTTCATTTCACATTATCCCAATACCAAAAGAAAAACATCAACAAAGTACCAACCCCATCACCCCAGCAAAATTATGAAAAAAAGAGAATAAGAGTAATAATAAGAACCACCCAGATCCAATACCGATTTTCCTTTTCCTTTTCGACCCAATTGCCATCTGCAAAATGCAGATACATAGCTACACAAAAACATGAACAGGACCCTGTGCCACCAGAGCAGGCTCTGGTGTAGGGTTATTAGTAGGCGGCGCCGCCACACTTGGAGGATTTGGAGGGTCACTTTCCTCCGGCGGTGGTGGCGGCGACTGCAGCATTGGCGGCGGCGGCGGCGAAGATGGGTCGGTGTCGGAAGGAGGAGGAGGAGGGGTTGGATTTGTAACCGGAGGGGGTGAATTTGTGACCGGAACGGTTGGTGAGGTAGGGGGGGGTGGAATGGAGGAAGGTGGGGTTGGTGGATTGAAATTGGGGTCGGTGAATGGAGGTGATTGATGAAAGCAAGAGCCATCGGAACATTTATTGAGAGTGTTGTTGTGGCGGTGGTGGCGGCTTAGGATCCCCAATCCCAAAACGAGACCCAGAACAACGAGCACCGTGACTATGAAGATGAAGATCTTTGTTGCTTTCCCCACGTAGCACATTCTCTTGTTATTTTTCCTCTGCAGCTGGAAAATGGTGGGTCTCTCTCTGCGGGTCCTTACCTGAAACTTGATTTCCTTTTCAGTACACTTCTCCCAGTATTTGTTTATCTGCTTCAGTAGTGACTCTGTGTGGGTCTTCTGCTTTCTCTTTCGTCTTTTTCCATGGTTGCGTTCTTCTATGCTCTTTCCATGCTCACTACCATACACTGCCCTTTCCTTAACGGCTAGAAACACAGTTACATGAGTTGCATAAACCAACCATTTTTAAATTAATATCCTTAATCAGACATTAAAGACCAAACAACTTTCTATAAGACTCCAAGGTTACATTATTCTTAAATTAAATAATAGCACTTAATAACCGATTTACTGGTCAAACATTCTCTTAAAAAATGTTGTGATGAACAACTCTGGTATGCACACGCACACAACATCTAGCTAAAGATTATAACCATGGTTGCACAAACTTTATGCAGGTATGCAATGCCAAAGAGGACTCTAGTTTGAAGAAAGACGTGCCCATCCCTCATTTGTAATGGAGACCAAGCTAAAATTCAATTCTAACATACTTATGTATTTATTTGAGGTATTTAAAATGTGTAATATATATATATATATATATATATATATATATATATATATATATAAAAGGACAGGAAACAATAATATAGAAAATCCACCTATATTAATGGTGCCAAACTGCTTCAACTACCACCGATAATAAAGTCAAAAAAATTTCAACAAAAAAATAATATTAACTATTATGTTAAGATATATGATTCCAAATTACAAGTTAAATTGACTTTTTTTATAACTGCTAAAAAAATTTAAAAAAAACTTGCATTTTTAATAATTAATTACAAGGTAAATATTTGTATAATGATATTTTTTTTAGAAGTATTTAATTATCAAAGATTATTGTTGTTATGATAAGCATTTGGTTTTCTTCATTAAATGATTCATTATTAATGTTTTTATAGAAAGAATTTGGAAGGTATGCAACCTCTTCTTTTAGTGTGTTATGTGGAAAGAGGTTCAAATTAAGTAGTACATTTATATAAACAAAAGATATTAGAGAATAAATAACTTAACAGAGGTTAAATGCTTAAAAGGACCAATAAGAACATAAAGTCAATTTATTTTAATGGATACATAATTGAGACAAATGGAATTAGTGTATGTTAAAATAGCTAAGTGAGTATGATATAAATGTTTCAAGAATTTAGTTGATTTTATAGGCAGAAATTTACATTAAGCACAACTTATTAAATATGTTAGTTGTCATGCTTGTTACAAATTATTAAATGATATATAAATGATTCTAATCAGTGAAAAATTTATCTATGACAGATTATTTATTGAAGGGAATGTTAAAAATAACATTAAGAGGAACCTAAAACTATAAACAAGTCATTCCAGACATTAAACTTGATGTTATTATGTAGATTCTCAACCTCAAAATTTCTAAATACAACTCTACTATTAAGTTAAGATTTATTTTTCGAAGTAGCCTTTTTAAAAGTTGTTTAACACATTTTTTTGTTTTCAAAGAAAAATAAAGTTTCAAAAGAAATTAGCACAAACATTACCATAGTTTTTTTTTTTTCTCTCTCTCTATTTCCCTTCTCATTAGTTCTAGAAAAAAGTTGAAATTCTGAATCTTTATAAGAAAATGTCAGTTCTTTTTCAGATTTATCTACTTGATTGGTTCTGCTTTTAGAGGGCAATGGTTTTACTATCTTGCTAGGCTGGCACTGATTTTTGAGACGCTTTACCCTTAATTGTGTTTTCTCTGTCACTGAATTAGGGCAAAAACACTTCCTGCACACAGGAAATTACTAAAGTGTTCTTGTTAACTTCTGGAAAATACTTCAATTTACTTTCTGAAATTTACATCAATTTACATAAAGTTTCAAACAACATCAATTTACATTTAAAAAATACTTTTTTAAAATAAATTATGAACTTCTTTTTCTAAAATGTAAGTTTTATATTCTGAATATAAAATGTAAATTTTAAAAAATACTTTTTAAAATCTATTTTTGGAAAATATTTTCTAAAACTTATTTTTATTTAAAAGGATATTTTTTAATTTTTGTAAAATTAATAAGGTGCAGGTCAAAGATGAAAATGACAGGGTGCAGGAAGTTTTTGCTCTGAATTAGACCCATAAACCCATTAAAACACAGCAAGGATTAAGCCCACTATAGAAACCCATTATCTGACTGCTTCTTCCTGCACCTCCAAGCCTTTTTGAGACACCTTCAAAAAAATTGAAAAATTCTTTAGTCTTAAGGTTGTAGAAGGAATAAAACAGTGAGTTGGAGGTACTTGCATATGACTGTGCAGAAACTGGAAGGGTGAAGGTGACGGTAAGGCAATGGCTGATTGGTGGCGTTCTACTACAGTCGGCATTCTTGACGGCAGCAGACAATTGCAACTGTGGCGGCGCGGCGGTACAGTAGTGGACAGCGTCGTGTGAGACAAGTTGGAATGGGATCGGGTTGAGTTACAAAATAAGGTTTCGGAACTCATTTAATTATTTATGAGTGACTTGCAGAACGTATTATTCTCACGGAATGCTCTTATTCACGGAATGCTCTGTTCCTCAATCCATTTCTTACAGAATACAATACATCCCTCCACATTGCAAACCACATTAAATCTGCCCAAATAATCTAGAAATCCACGTGTATATATATATATATATATATCTCAAATAATCGTCAAATGCATTGCTATCTATCCAAGGTTCACGGAGTAAAAATGGCTAACAAATCTAATCACGAAATGACGGTTATGCTTTAAAGGTGGCGCTGCAGAGCTGAAATAAAAAGAGCTTCATCAATAAAGGGATAGGAGGGTTTTAGGATTTTTGAGTCTTCAAAATAATATTTTAAAGGTATTTTAATCAAAAATGGAAAATTTTGGGGTATCTCAAAAAGTACTAAGTATTAATTTCAAACTTAAACAATACTACCCAAAATAACTCAAACGAAAACAAATATCCAATAAAATAATAAGATATCGTAATCTATATAGTTACGATATATAAATTCCTTAAACTAGAAAAATTACAAAAAGTAAATTCTTTAAAGTAACAAAATTACAATTTTAACGTTTCTTAACAATTGATACATGTACTTTTTACAGGTATATTAGTTCTTTCATAATTTTAAATATAATGAAATTAAAAGATATTTTAATCTTTTAAAATATTTCACTAATATGTTATTTCACTTATCAGTTTTGAAAATTTCTGTTAACTGATGTTACGATGATAAGAGTGAAAACAGAGTCATGGGAGATTATTTGTTGTTTGCTTTTTGGTTTTGCGTCTTATGGTTTATTTTTGTTGCATGGGTGAGCCAAACACAAATTTTATGTCACAAATTTTGTTTTTTATTTTACGTTTTCTCTTTATTTTTATTACTCTATGTCATTATCACATGCTGAATTTTCTTTTAGTTTATTTCGTTTTCATTATTTATTTACCATTTTATGTGTTTATGATTTTTTTATAATTTTGTTTTGAAAACGTAAAATTATAAATGGTAAATAAACAGTTTTAAATAAACTCAATTCAAAGATACAAAATTTTTGAATTCTCAATAAATAAAAAATTGTAATAAAAATTGAATTAAAAATATTTAAATTTATCAATGACTTATAACTTAATTAAATTATAATTTTTTAAAATTTTTTAATTATAAATGTATTACTCTATCAATCAATAGAAAACCTATACATATTTTCACATTACTTTACTAATGTCACTCATATTGATTATTTATTATTTAAAACATGTTTATCTGAAGTGATATCAGCAAAATCAAAATTAAAGCATGAAAGCAAAGATTGTCATATAGCAAAACACGTTTAGAAACTACATTCTTAACGTCCTTTTTTAAAATAACGCATGGGGTAGCTTTATTATCAGGACCAATTTTTTTTTTTTTAAATAAATCATCTGAAAAAGAATGTCAAATTCCAAAATGATATATAACTAATTATTTATTAGAAGAGTTTTCTTTTCTTTAATTTACTTGAGTTATCCACCATAGCCTACTTATGAGGCATTCCTTTCTACAATCTATAATTGATAAGCATAACTACTTTTGTACAGACAACTTAAATATCTTAGAAATTTTTTTGTCCTTAATTTAGGAAATTTTCTGTGCAAATGGTAAAGACATTTAAATATGAGTTATTGTTCCATAATATATTTTATATCCTAAAAATCTAACCTTAGTTTGAAATATTTAGTCTCTTTTTTTTCTTTCAAAAAACACTAATCCAATTCTTTTATTAATTCTATATTCTTATTTAAATGTATAATGTTCTAATTTATTCTTTTAGAGAAATTTAATACATTTTCTAGACATAGTAAAAAACAGTTCATGATGAAATAATATCATTTATAGTATTTTGGAATTCGTTAAATCGTTTTTTAATCTATGGAACATTCATTCCCTTTCCAGTGTCCAAAAAACGCAGTAATAGTAATAATAATAATATCATTTTCATTCCTCTTTAATTAAATAATATACATTTCCATTTTTCTTTCTTTTTCCATCTCTCCCACTTCTCTCTATTTAACAGTTCAAAATGAATTAAAAAAAATGATATTATTATACTTGAACAAACTTCATCTATTTTTCCCTTCCTTCCACATAATATACCCTCTATCACACTTACATAATAATAAATTTAGTTGAAATTTGATGGTAGAGTTTGAAGATAAAAAAACATGTGGCATTATTTTTATGGAAATTTGATATCGGGCGAGTTGTAAATGATAACTATACAAAACAAATGATTCAATTCTAGTGAATATTTTGACTGCAAAAAAGAGAACGAGTGTTTATAATAAAGATATTACTATTTGAAAAGCAGTAATATTAATATTTTAGTTAAATTTTTTACTTTGTAAATTGAATTTTGTTATTATTAAAATGAATTTGTGAAGTAGGTGATTATAGGATTTGTTGATTGGGGTAAGAAAGGTATTGTTAGGTGTTGTTGAAGTGAAAGATGAGAGAAGGTAAAATAGTTGAGAAATTGAGCAGCGACTAAGTAGGAAAATGTGTAAAACACTGTGAATGGAAAATAGCAGTAATCAAAAGCAGAAAACGGTGAATAGAGAACCTAAACTTAGTTGAAGAAAGATTTGGAGGAAGCAGGATCATGGTGCTGTCTTCTGTCGATCAATTTTTTGAGCAGAGACAACTGTTCGAGAGAGACGACACAAAAGCCTTGGGAATAAAGCATGGTTTGAGCGACGGGAGAGTTAACCAGAACCTGGAGGAGTTGGGAGCGGTTCAGCTTCTCCAGATCCACAAATACGGCGCCGTTTTGGCGGAGGGAAGGCGCGGAAGAGGAGGACTGGGAGGGCATGGACTGGAGCACGCGGAACTGCGCCTGAAGGAACCTCACGTATTTGTAAGCTTCCTCCAGAAGCGTGCCTTGGTCCATTTTCTTGTCCCACGGCATCAGTCTCTGCAGGCACCGCGTTTTCTCGCTCAGCTTCTGTCTGCGTTGCCGAGCCAGGTTGCTCTGCGGGATCACCGGAGACTCCATCCGCTGGCGTTTCGGCTGAGGCTGGTCCGGGGAGCGGAGGTGGGGAAGGCGGAGGAAGGGAGTGGGAGGGTATTGGGAGAAGAATTTGAAGGGTTGAGAGGGAGAGGGTTCGGTTTTGGGGACGAGAAGTTTTGGGGGTTCTGAAGGTTGTTGTTGTTGCGGTATTAAGGTAGGGTCGTCGGTTAGGGAAGCCAAGGGAAGGAAGCCATCCGCGAAGAGGGAAGGGTCGAGAGAGAGGAGTGACTGTAGACTGCTGCCGGAAAAAATGGGGTCCAAGGAGGAGCCGTCGCCGGAATACATTATCATAACTTAGAGACACAGAGAGAGGGAAGTGAGAGGACGCTCTTGCATGAATGAAAATGAGTATATATAAGAGCTTAGTGAGAGAGAAAAGAAGAAATGAGTTAATTATTGATAATTAATAAAATTTTATTATTCAATTAGAATTTATAATAATTATAAATTGGTAGGGTTTACTAGTGAGAGAGTCGTAAGGTGACAGGTGGTAGGGTTTGTTTGTTTTGTCTGGGTCTGAAATATTTTTTGGCCGTTTGTTCTTTTCCTTATTATCCCTGTCACTCTGTTGTTGTCGTCAACTTTTCTCTTGTTATTTAGTTATGGTTTCAGGCATGGCTTCTTGCATCGCAACCGTTGCATGTCATCAGCATCCAACGGCTGGGATGATTGATTCTGAAAAGGTGATGATGTCTCGTGTTCTTCCATCTTCCGTAGTGATTTCTTATACTTGGGGTGGTCCAGTGATAATCACTGAACCCAGTTGTTCCACATTATTCACACGTTCTTCCAATGGCTATACGCTGAATCGTAATCATTTTGTTATAATGACACACTATGCTCAATCGTTGTTATTGCATGAAACGTGGGTTTACATTAAAAAAAGTATTTCAAAATTATGATTTGCTTATAATAGGACAAAAAATATATATGGTTTAATTTAGTTTTTCTTATTCGTCCAATATTCATAAAGGCAGAGAGAGTACCATCGATTAAATGCAACAAAAGTATCAAACGTTAAGGTCTAAAAGTGTCATTTTGTTAAAAGCAAACATATATTGATTAAAAATAAATGAAACGACATTAACATCGATATTGAATACTAACTCGGATATTATTTACTAATATACTATATCTCAATTCAACGTACCATAACTTAATCAACCATACTTATTTTATTTCAATATTCATCTTTATTTATAAAGACTCAACAAGTATTAACAGTATAAAAATATAATCTGATAATTCAAAAAAAATAATCTTATAATCTGATAATTCAATCCTTACACTTGCTTTGCATAAAAAAACTTTTTCGTTTTTTCATATCATTATAATTTGGGTACCATATTTAAGCTTATAAAAATAGATAAATTATTTATAGAAGACTTATTTACATACTCATATAGAAAGGTTTAGCACACTCCCACTAAGTACAAATTATACACAAAGCTAATAAACAAGAGTTGTAAACATTCATCAAGATGTAAATATATAAACAATACAAATATATTTGAAAGATCAATTATTATTGTATTCATCTCATATTATCATCCACGTAACATTTTCACATAATATTATCTCAGCTTATTCGTTTTTTTTATTATTATCAATTTTTAATTGTCTAGATACCCTCGCTTTCATGTAAGATCATTATGTTTTCGCCATTTGTACAGAAATTAATCCACAAAAAATGGTATAATTTTTCATGTAAGAAAGTTGGGGAATAGTTTTTATTGAATTGGATAATATGAAAATTTAAAAATTGATTTTGCAAGAAATAAAAGAGAACAAATTTTGTAGAAAAGTGAGGGAGGGAGTACGAATTTGCAATAGACGCTTGCTTGGGTGGTGACAGTGTGGCTAACACGGGCTTAATGTACTATCATATACAGTGATAGTATTCAGTGTCCCAAATAAAACGAAATCGAAGGTGCGTGTGCATGCCATTACAACTATTATTTATCCGTGCTATGTAATCATTTGATTCTGCTTGGTTTGTTGCTATAAAGTGAAGCGATTCGTCAGTTCATGCACCGCCATCTCCAGACAAACTGCGACACGTGAATGTCAGATAATGTTCATAATACCCTAAGCTAAGTTGAAGATCAAATGCTAATAACTCATATTTTAATCAGCAGATAAGAAACCTGGTCATTTATCGAAGAGCAAATGGTATTTATCAGTGTGGACTAATATAGCAACTATTGTTTCTGGTGTTTGGCAAATGGCAAATGGATATTCATTCTGATGAAGAAAACCAAGGAGATTCAGATACCTTCAATTACAACCTTGGGGATTGTTGTCTGTTAGAAGACTCGTTTGGTGTCTATAGACACTCCACAAAACAATTCACCCAAACAACACCTCTAGAAACGTGTTACAATGTCCCTCTAGGCTCTGTGACTCTCCGCTGTAATCTAGTACACCTGTCTCCTTTCGTCTCAAGTCTGTTTCGTAGAGGATTGAAGGAGGTGAAAAGCAAGAGAGTATTGGTTGGTTTATAGGAAAAAATGTTTGGGAATTTTCAAAAGAATTTAGAAAGACAACCATTTAGAAATCGTGTCTGAATAGTAACATAATAAATTATCTCAGTACAAAACAACTATCCACCCTGTTTCTTCTTATTAATCACCTCCTGCATGTCTTCTAAAATAATAATTAAAAAATATTTCTCTTTAATTAAAAAATCTACATTTTCACTTTATTTTTATTCTTTTCTTTTTCTCACTACCTACTTTCTAACACTATTAGTGATTCTAATGACTCAAACTAAATGTTGGTTAAAATTATAATCCGAAGTGTTTCAAGCAAACAATCGAACTCTTTGAGGGAAAAACTTAGAAACAACAAATAAGCATATGTTACATTCAAAGTAACTTTATATATAAATACAGCTTAACTGGCTCTGATGGAAGTCTACGTCAGAAAAATATTAGTTTTGATGACTAACTATACTTGTAAATGAATTGAAAAAGCGACTACATATTAACAACAAAACATAAATATAAGTCTCTTTCTACCACATCATACATCCTCTATCGTGCTCACATTTCTCTCAGTTTTCTCTCTTATATGCCAAATGCGCTTAGGAAATTCCCATCCAAAAATGGCCACTTTGTTAACAATTAGCAGCTAATAATTTGCAATAATAAGGAAAAATTCTTGTAAAATACAGTTGAAGATGGGTTTGTAGTTTCAATTTAAAACTTATTTTGATGATCTGCTCAAGTTAAAAATTAAAGCATCTAACAAACCTTGTTGCAGCCGAAAAAGCACAAAAAACAGACACGCAAGGACAGTGTCAGCGATTATCATTTCTCCCTCCGTAATGTTGGTTATCAGGTACTGGTTACGAAGAGCATCAGGTGCCAGCTCAGTACGAAAAAGTGCAGCAACATCCCCACAATGGGACAACCTAATAGAAGTTTCCAAGGCGAACTCGATCCGAATATTTGAAGGGGACCATTCATGGGGAAAATTACAGGGCACCGTTTTAGGTAATAAAAGACGAGAACACCCAGGTGACTGGAAATAACCTTTCTTTTTTCTTCCTAACTATCATTTCATATTACATAAATGTAAAACCAATGCCCTACAATCAAATGAATTACAAATCAATGGCCAACAAAACTGTACACAAGAATGACCGAAAAGCGGTACAAGGAACGACGCTTTTGGATTAATAATTACAGACCCCCCACCCACGCTAAAACAGGCAGGCAGCTCTGAATGATGAACCATTGCATATCTAAAAGTCGGTGCTTTATCGAGCGTGCTCTGACCAAAATTCTCCAAACCATGCAAAATTTTAACGGTCCCACATGGCTTGGAATATGGCAGGTCTGTGCTTCAACCAATGAACCATCTCCCTGTCCAGTGCAGAGTTATTTACTACAGCATCTAACATTGGGCTACCAAAGAATTTCGGAAAACTTTTGAATGACCATATCCGGTCTTTGGGCCAAGATCTCTGCGGCTGCTTCTCCTGAATAAACAAACAGAACAGATGACCAATTAATTGCCAATGTCACGCTAAATCACAATGAACATATCTGGTCTAGCCTTTAAGCACGTCATTCCTAACACTGTTAAAGAACCTACTTAACGGATTTGACTTTGATTGAAGCTCATATAGGCATATTATTGCCATAGACAGTACGTGACAATTGCGGATAAGAGGTTTTCTATGAGAGCATGAGAAGGTATCGAGGCTGTGGATGCGGTTACTTGACTCGCATCTACGAAATCCTTTCCTCGGTTGGGTTTTTCTGCCCCCTGGTTTGTTCTCGGAAAAATCTTAAGAGAATTGCTCCTTGGTTTGATAGTCATTGATCACTTTAAAATCATTTTGCCTACTGGGATAAAGTTTGTTATTGTTAACAGAACGCCATCATTTTTGGGTAAACTTATCCTATGGAAAGACATTTCCTATTTATTATTTCCAATCACAGCCTACCTAGGATAAAAGCACAATAACAGAATAACTTAAACAAATATCAGGATAAAAAAAAAACTAACCATTCTAGCAAGCATAGATCTGACGGTCCTTGGACCATAAACACAATGTCGAGAGGGCTTCTGCGCCTTGGCATAAAAGGAACTGGCGTCTGGTAAAGACAAGCAACCCCTGCTAGCTCTAGCCAGGCTCCGATCTGGATCTGCATTACTCTGGTTATGCCAAAATATCAGCTGTCCTAAACAATAATTTTCACCGTATATCTTTCGGTACTCCTGAAATTCTGCTCCCGACTTGTTAGTGTACTTGGGACCTAAGTCAAGTGGACTAATATAGACAGGTGGTGATGTAATCGTTTGATAATTCTGCAAGATAAAAATTAAACCTGTTTTCAGATTGCTATTTCCACCATGTAGCTTAGTATTGGCAGTAGAGAAACATACCTGTATCCTAAAGAAGTACTTGGTATAAGCATAAATATGGATTAAGTCAGCAGCAGCATCATGCCGACATTTATATGTACAAGGAAGATTTCGGACCTCATCCCTCAACCTTTGAAAATGAGAAAATTAAATTGTAAAGATTGTGAAGTTCCACCAGGATAAAATAAACTCAAGACAAACTAGATGTACGAACCACATACCATAACAAAGATTTTCGAAGCTCTTTTTGAATATCTACTGAATTTGAAGGATCGTGATTATGAATTTTAAGCTTGAGATCTTTCAAGATGTCTTCTTCAATATGAGGAGCAATGCACTTAAGAAGCTCCTCAACAAATGAACCCTCACCTTTCCAGAGGAAGGAAACAGTTGCCTCAGGACTGAGCTTCTCAAGAGGAGGTGGTGCTTTCCGTGGATCGCCAAAAATACATCTCATAACATACCTTACCTGTAATACCCCATCAAAAATTAGCATCATCTACAAACTACAGAAAGCAAAATTAATTGGAAAACTTATCAGGAGATACTACTGCAACGAGTTGACATTTATTGAGTTCCAAAAACAAAGGGTTGTGTATTAGTGAAATGCTTGATTTCTTAAATAAGATATAACACTACTGACCATCTAGAAGCTGCCTTACGATGCACGGCTTCTATATCATAATAATATCAGCCATTGATCGTTAATAATCCCTTGCCAAAAGCATAGTGTTTACCATTTCTCCTTTATGATTATGTTTACATCCAAAGTGTTTTCTTAGCAACGTTAAAAAAATAGAATAATGAGACAACGTAGAACAGACATAAGAGCGCAAATCACCTTATCAAGAGTGACAGCAAGATTCTGAAGCCTTTGGTTGTAAACACCCTCAGCCTGAGTCATACAAAAAGTGGGATAAAGGGAAAATATTTGGAGGAAAAATGAGGATACAATATTACAAATGTCATCTCCTGAGAATAATGTACACAAAAGAAAGTAGACAGACAGAGAGCAGACCTGAACTTCGGCATCACTCCTTTCAACTTCAAGACATATATCTGAAAAATATTTTCTTTTTTCTTCCAGATTATGCTTTAGAATTTCTTCAGGAAGTTTTGTTCTTTCAAAATTGATAAATCTCACCTTCACCATAAAATGTATGTTAGAGAAAATTGATACACAACAACCACAAAAACAGAAAAAGGGTATCAACACAGATGAAGGCACATACAAGGCGAGCAGCATAAGCAACAAGCCAATCTGGCAGTCCTCCAAGCAAACAACTGCCTAAACCAGCTCTTCCAAGGTCATTATAGTCCTCTTCAGACACAGAATTTAATTCACAAGCTTCTAGCATCAAATAATGCCGATCAAGAATTCCATGAGAGTCCTTCAGAACCTAAGAAGACAGACAGCACACTCCAGTCAACACATAAAATAACCGAGTTCTGAAGAATCGCACATGGTAAAAACTCAGGTTTCACGCAAACAACGCTACCAATTAACAAGCAAGCATGTCTTGTAATTCCACTGAACAATTAAGAATATTTCTGTCTTCTTTTGGTTTTTCTTAGCACCTATAAATTGAAATTTTTTGTGTAAGTCCAAACCTTTTGGAAAGCCCCTTCACCAGTCAAATTTAGATAGCTCCCACGGCATACTTGGCTTCCACACAAACAAACCGATGCTTCATACTCCTCCTTGCTCTACAGTGATATGAAAGGTACTCATTACACAGCGATATACTAAGGATACATTTATCTCACGGAATGAAATAGATGGAAGTCGGAAGGTAACAGGACAAACCTCTGTTACAGAATTGTAGTCGAAAGTGATCTCCTCACCATGTTGAATTTTACGAACACTATAAATACCAATTTGATATTGACCATCAACAGCAGTAACCCTGAAAAAACAGTGAAAATAACGAGATAACTACCAGAAAGTATATAACAATTAACAATTAAAAAAATCGTAACATAAGGAATGCAACCCAGTAATATAATCCTCAACTAACAATCAATAACCCTGAGTTATTACCAGGGAAAAAATTGAAATAAAATATAAAATGTGTCCATTGGTCAAACCTCAAACTAATGTCAAAATATAAAGATTTAAATAGAATATTCCTATCAATGTACGTAAGCTTGGTCCCTCAGCACCTTTATTGCCACGACCAAGGGACAGAAGTGGAAGCTCCGCAGACCAACAAGCTGAAATTTCTATTCAAAATCAACCTATATAAATTCTACTTCCACTGGAAATTAAATGCGTAGTTTCAACTTAAATGTCATTAGTGACATCATTAATATTCACTAGGACCATTACCTTAAATGAACACACATTTACTCCTTTGATTAGATCTAGATCTTTTAGGTCTTCCATGTCAATATTAAAGCACTTTTAAGTCATTTGTGCTTTGTTGCTATAGCAAAGAATTTCCCCCATCAAAAGACACCAATCACAAAAGCATTCAAAGCCCATCGACAAATTGAAGAACAAAACAAGGAATTGGGGTAAAAGAAGTCAAGATAATAGAATTAGAAGCAACAATTTTGCATGTGTAGTTAACTCTGAGTCTGGTAGTAATGCTTGCATTTAAGTTCTTTTCAGCAGAAAAATTCGAGTTCATTTTTTTGTGCAATTTTGATCCCTCTAGTTTATTTTTTTAGTAAATTAAATCTCTATTTAAAAAAAAATGATCCTCTTGTCCATTTTGTTAACATAAAATGATCAAAATCTTAATTTTCTACTCAAATAATTGGAAATTTACAATTGATATCGCATAGATAATAAATTTAATAAAAGTTTGGAAGCCAAGAATTTAGTTGAAAATTGATATTAAGTGTGAAGGGAAATTTATGGGATTACATTTTATATTTTGGCTGGTGAGTTGTAAATGAATGAATATATAAAACAAATTATTCAACTTTTTTGAAGATTTGGAATACAAAAATGAGAATTTGAGAGTTTTAAGTACAAATGGAAGGTGATGGACTTATTTGTAATAATTAAAAGACAGAGATCAAGTTCGACAAAAAATTAGAGGGAGCAAAATCACACGTTAACATAATAAAGGGACTAAAAATCTCAATCGAACCTAGCAAATAGTATAGATATATTAGATAATGGGAAAGGAAACATTCTGATTGAATTTAACATGCCAATATTTGATCGTCAGCAACAACCACAACATGCCAGATGCAGATCGTGATGAGCCACGAGCAGTTTGTTACCATTTTCAAACGAAGGCCAAAGGAAAACTCACTTCCATTAGAGAATAATGGAAGTACGAAGAAGATAATGATATAATGTCTACAATGATCACAATCATAATTGTAGCCCCACAAAAGAATATCATGATAGTATTTGGCAAATATAGATTAGTATAATCTTTCATGCACAAGTGAGTCCCAAAATGCACACAGTGCACTAAAATAGAAAACAAAATTGTTTTACAAACAAGAGAACTAGTATCAGGATCTGAAAAGACAGCAAACAACAACCATACACTATGAAAGACAAACAACTTACTTGGCTTCACAGTTAGGTCGGCATGAATGACATATTCGACTGGCATAATTAGCCATATGCATGGCATCAACAACAACTAAGTCATACCCATCAGCATCACCCTGTCATGAAAATTGTAAGATTCATCAGTATAGAATGAGGTTGGATGAATCATATCAAGTTAACCATCATAACCTCAGAATTTTGAAGGGATAGGTGGCACCTTTGGCCTCTCAAGGTAGATGTTGTAGAATTCTGGTGCTGGATCTTTACTATCTTTCTGCAGAGATCGAATCCCATCTTGTTTCTCAAACCACTTCCACACAGGATAAACCTACGAAAAACAATATAACAGAAACTATAATGCCTCACCAATACAAAATCCTATAAGCATATGATGCTACAGACTAAATTTGTAAACTGGATCACCACTTGTGCTTTCAATAAACTGAACAAGCAGAGCACATCAACTCGAAAGAACAAACAACTAAATCTACAATCATTGTAAATAAGACATTTTATACAAAATCATAGCTAGCAACTCGAGAAGTATTTCAAATCCCTGAGGCTAACTAGAAAGTCAAAGATCTGATAGGCCAATATTTGTTACGGTCACAAATCAGAGAGTAAATTATTGCATACTTCATACTCGCTGCATGTGCAAAAGATTATAAGCAGTATAATCACTAGACAATACAGAAAAACAGTGTGTGCAAAGTTTTGTATTTTCGCTAGTGAATTGTTGTTGCTTAGATATTTGACATGTTTCATATGTAAAATACAGAAATGTATAGATTTGTACTTTTTGCAAAGTTAACATTACATTCGAAACCTGAATTTAGCCCAATGTAGGAGCTTGCACGAACAAACATATACCTTGCAAATTTAATAATCAAAGACTGAAGTTTCAAGGGTACAATTCCATTGAGACATACCTCTCCCAGAAACTCCACAACAAAATCATCTTCTCCAAATCCTTCTTCCTTGTTGCAAACAACACCAAGTCCCTGCATGATCCATCACAACAGATAGTATCATAACCATGAAGATAGCAGTGACAAGTCAATTACTAGAAAACTAGCGTAAGATAACTGTTAAATTGTACTTAACAAACAAGAAAGAGATATACCTTCCTATAAGCTACGTATTTGTCATCTGGACGACTGTCCATGGCCTTTAGAATACCTTGACACATTTTAACAATTCTTGCATCACAATCCTCCTCAGCATGTCTTTTAATATCTTCAACAACAGGCCGCAACGGGTAGCTCATCGGAGTGCTTCCAGTTCCAGTAAAATTTCTACCTTGCTTATTCAATGTTCGAAGGAGTGTATCTTCTATAAACAAATGCTTATCCGGCAGAGTCCAATCTAACTCCTCTGGCATAGAATCAAGCAAAAGATTGTGTGTAAAAGGATCAATTCCATAAACTTCTTGCTCGATAACCTCATATCCTAGCTGCTTTCTAGGTTTGTAATCTTTCACTTCAGGAAGTTCCATATCTGACTCCTCAGTGCCATTCTTTTGTGCACTCAGCTTCTCAGCATAGTCGTCTGGTAATGAAACCCTCATCTTCCGTCGCACGTCCTCCTCATCAGCTACAATGCAATATTGATCAATGACTTTATATTTCCTGGTAACTGGAGGAACCAGGCTTGCTTTTGTCATGCGTGCACCCCACTCTCGATCATCAGTCATAAAATCCAACTCTTCCTCAGATGTCAAGTATCCTTCCCCTCTTGACTCCCTAATTACACTTTCTGAATGTACTTCTCGATCACTTTCAGCGTCAGAGGTTGTAGTATCACTATCACTCTTTCCATCTTCATAGGACATATCAAGATCATCATCAGATGTTTCACTCTCTGAGTCCATAGATTTCTTGTTCAGCTTTGATAATCGCCTCTTAATTTCTCGATCAGAGGTATATTCCACATTATCCAAACCATGTGTCCCATTACTCCTATACTTCCTTTCATTGACCAACCTATTCTTCTTATACTTTGACAAAGTGGAGCAGGACACTGCAGGCAAGTCATTGTCCCATGATTTCAGTAGCGCATTTCTTTCATGTACAGATTTAGAAATCTCTTCCAGCCGTGTTGCAAGCTGAATAAACAGTGTGATAATATGATTCATGTAACTAGCATCACCCCGATTCTTCACTCTGTGTAATCAACACATTAAAAAATTAATTTAAATATTGGATTAAAAATACATGTAAAATGTGGGTAGTCAGATGAAACACCCATATTTTGAATTATCCAAGAAACATGTGTTAAATGAATAAGTCCATGAACAGAGGCAACTGTAACGTATAATAAGTAAATTTTGAAGATAATGTCAAAATACAAAACAACTAAGACATGCAAACCCACCAAATTTAGCATAGAATAAAGATCACTACAATTGCAAAGCAGTAGAGCTTACACATACACCTGAGAATCAAACAGCTCAATCGCAAGAACATACATCACTCAATCAGTATTTTGACAGAAATATGACAACTACAGGGTCCTTTGTATTAGCCCTATCATTTTCAGTTCAATGTGCCCAACAATAGAAATAATATAACCCTGGGATCAGATAAAAGTGAGAATAATTACCACCTACCAATGAAAAAGGAAAAACAGAAAGAGAACTTACTTTATGGCATCACGGCACATTCTACTTATGTCCTCTTTCACAGAATTCAACCCACGGCTACTGTAGTAACCATTTTTCATTTTAGCCTCAATTTCTGCAACCTATTAAGAAAAATAAGCCAAAAGAAATCATGAACAAAGCAGAACTTCATGAAAGTGACATTAAAAGAGTTTTGCACAGTACCTTGGGCACAAAAAAATCGCAAGAGTTTGTCTTCATAATTTCCCTGAGTCTTGTGGCAAGGAATTCCTCCATCCTCTTATAACCACTTTCAGATTTCTTGATTGCCCAACGTCTTGTGCGAGCATCCCTCGATAGAATCGAGGAGGACTTTCTAGCATCATATAGTTTTGATCGCTTGTACAAGTTTTGACGGAATAATTGCTTGGTATCTCTCTTATCCACACTATCAAAATAATCCTTCAATTGCCCAAAATCATCTATACCTATACTGCTAGATTTGGAAACAGATGAGGTTAGCTCTGTAATATTTTTAAGGCTTCTAATTTTATGAGAATCCTCGGAAATTTTAGTCAAGTGTGAACTTCGGCTCTTGATCCATTTCACATTTGAAAACTTAAGAGTCAGCTCTCCAAACTGGTTGCACCCTCTAATGTCTACTGTAAATAAACCAGGAAATGAAAGAAGAACTTTCTCAAGCATCTCAGCTGTAATATTAACACAACCCCTTAGAATTATAGAATTGATCTTTTCTTTCTCGTAAGCATGCTGCAAAAAAATAATCAGATTAGAGGAAGATGAAGAATATGAAATATTCCGGTTAATGTGAATTGCCAAAATATATATCAAACCTACCAAAATGTTCCACAACATAGCATCGGTACAGGAATGACCCAAGGATGACAAATTGACCTGCATTGACACTTCTTTATAAAACCTTACAGAAGCTCTCCAGCGCTTGCAAGTCATTGATGCAAAAACAAGGGACTTCAAATCAGATTTCAAAAAATGGAAAATCCGTGCTAGCACACGACCATCCAAATTGTCCCAGCTTCCCATTTGAGAATCAGTAACACCAATTTCATCTTCAGGTAAAGTAGCATCACCACATAGATCCTCAAAACTGGATTCATCCTTCTCAATGGTAAAATCACTATCTTCCAAATCACTGTCCTCGTCACTATCATCAACCAACATCCGGGCTCTCTTGGCAGCATGTGCATCACCTTCTAAAAATTACATGTACCAACACATACACAAAATAAGGAAATAAATTAAAAATTAATCATGAAACCATTTGAATCAAATTTTCTGGGATATTCTCTGATAGACCAGTCTAACACACTACCACACAGGAGGTAGCATGTGACAAGGCCACAAGCATTGGTCGGAAGGGTAAATTTGATAGCAAATGGGCTCACAGCTTATACTTGTCACGCTAATAAATTAGTCTAGAAAAATAAATTAGTAGCCCAATCACTAGTTATTTTAAGAGAAAAAATGAGGTTTGAACTAAAAAAACAGTTTAAAATTTACAACCAAGGAAGGTCAGCGGACAAATTAAAAATCAAAGGACTAATCATTACCTGATTTCCAATATAGTTGTTTTTCAATTTCTTTCTTCGGTTGTCTTGCATTGATCCAGGGATCTAAAACCTCATTTATAGCTGCAGCAAACTCTCGGCTTTTATATGATTTCATTACCAGCTCATGTAGCTTCCCACGAGTATAACCAACAAACTGAGGATGCAGGCTGTTAAACATACTTGAATTTGTACTACTTTCTTGTTGAATCCTGAGACTACCATCAGATGTTTCTGTTGCAGAGGTAATAGGAACCCAGAGTTTATCACTTTTCCTGAACACACTGCTATGCCTTTTTATGATACCTTGATCTACTAAATACTGTAGCTCTGAAAATGATGAGGGCCCCCTTTCACGCCCAGAACCATCAAAATAATACCAGTCACCCAAATGTAATTGCAACTCATGGATAGTACAGAGATGATCTTTAGGAGTATTAAGGAATTCCATGATCTTGTAAGAACCTTGATCACTAAAAGCTTTTAGCTGAGAATCATGTTCAGTTGATGATCTCTTGCTATCACTGGTTGCAGAGAAGGGCCGACTTGACCTAGAATGATGTCTTTCCTTGCCCCGTGTCTTGTGGCGTGACTCAGAGACCAATGACCCCTGGTCCTTTACTACACATGCATTTATCCTGACCACTGAAAGAACATTGCCTTTCACTCCTCTCGCAGAAACAGGCTTACTTGGAACTGACCTGCCTGCAACACTGCATTCATCCCGCTCATCAGCACAGAAAGCCCACAGAGGAAGATCAAGCCTCTTGCTTTGAGAAGGAAAATACAAGTCATCTTTTTGAGGCCAACGAGGATCTTCACATCCAGACTTCGGCATTTGACATAGCGAAAAACCATTATTTAGGACAAGTTTCTTTCTAGAATATCTATCCAGGGCATCATCATTCCTCTTCCAGTCACCACCTTTACATGACCAACGGGTGGAAAAGCAGTCACTAGAAATACCAAAGCCAAGTCCATTATCCTTATCAGATGAAATACTTAACTGTGACTCAGAATCTCTAGATGTTAAATCGGTACTAGAATCATAATCTTCCCCAAGGCAGGAAACACTCCAAGGAAAACCTGAAAAAAGTCAGATATACTTTGTCATGACACATCTAACTCATAAGTGAATATCCCTTTATTTTTCTAGATGAAAAATAAGCATAATCCACAAACAAGTTTAGGGTGCGTAGGCATAACAAAATGGACAAATTATAATTTTAAGTCCATATATGATGTAAAATCACAATCTGAGATGGTTTACAATTTTTGTTTTCATTAAAAGTATACCTAGCCATTATAAACGACTGAATCGGATTACCGCAAAATTTTGTTTTATGAACCATCCAAATCAATTTCTAACATATGATAGCATACCTAGCCATCATAAACGACTAGGATTACCACAAATTCTTTTCAATGAGAAGTAACAAAAGAGCAACAGAGCCAAGCCTAAAATGAAATGCAAATGACCTCATTTTATAAATAATGACTAAAGTGTTCTGTAGAACACTAAAAAACTTCTTCAGATTTTAGACACGAGTAAGGTGTATTTGCTTGAAACAAAAGCAAGGTTTTATATAGCGCACTACAACGGGCAAAGTAGTGTGGAACAGTCCCCTGCCCACAGCAGGGTTTGCCGGAAGACTGGTTTAGTGTAGCAACCATACAGACCAAATGGCAGACTGAGTAGCGGCCACAGCAGCACTTAGTTGGTTCCAGAAAAGCTCTCTCAACAGAGAAATTAAAATTGTTTTTGGGAGCTATTCTTGGGATTCCCGTTTTCAAAAAACAAAATATACAGCTGTAATAGTATAATAGTAGTAAAAATTATGGTTGTAAATGACCCGGGTTGAGTCAAATTTAACCCAATTTTTGACACAATCCAATTAAATTTAATTGGGTTATTAAAAAATTATCATCTCTTCACAAAAATATATATTTCAATGCTTCTTAATGTTTATAAGGTAATAAATATTTTCAATGCCTCTTAAATTTTACAAGGGAACAACAATACTTATATCACATAAATAAACAATATTCATATAATAATACATGAATTTTTTTATAGTAAAATTATAACGCAAATAGTATTTTATCATATACTTATTATGTAGTTGGGTTGGGTCATGATCACAGGTTTGAAACTCACCAACCCGTTACCCAATCTAACTTAAATTGGGAAATTCCAACCCAACCCACAAAACTGAAATTGGGTTGGGCAAGTTTGTGTGTTAGTCGCATGATTATCAGGTTTGAAACTCCCGAAAATATTACCCAATTCAATTTAAATAGGGTGCACCAAAAATTCCAACCCACAAAAATGTAATTGGGTTCGGCGAGATTGTGTTAGGTGCAACCCGCCTAGGCGCCCAGTGAATGTGATAAAAAAAGACAAATTTAAAAGATGATGTATGATGATTTAAGAATAGGAACTTGTATTTGAGTTTTGTTGGCATTTATTTGTATGTTTTGTTAAGACACCGATGTTATTATTAATTATGAATGTCATTAATTTGGATTAAGCTTACCATTTTTGTGAATATATTTGCATATAATATACATTACGTTAAATATATAAAAATTTCAAAATAACTGTTATCTGGCTAAAGTTTTTGGAGCAGACCACTACTCGCCCCTATGGGGATTTAAACACTGAACAGTATTATCTCCAAATTACAATGCTCACCTGCCAATGCTAAGCACATACAAGTTTCACATATTTATCAGCTCTCAGTCATGTATTATCAATATCAGGAAATGGGTCCACTTGTCAATGCTCAATCATAACCGAAAACAAGAAGCTGCTTCGGCAAAAAAAAAAAAGAACGACAAAACACCAGTAATGGAGAAATCCAACAACAAAATCCTCAATATTGGCAAATACCAGAAAACCAGAACAATAGAAAATTTGCAAAAAAGGACCAACAATTTGAATATAGCACAATATATAATGCTTCCAAAATAGTCAATCAAGAATTAATAGAATTTGTGAAGTTAAAAAGATGAAACCTGACAAGAAACACAAAGCAATTACGTACCTTCATAGTCTCTCGATCCCTCCCCTTTTGCATTTTCAAAATTCATTAGCAACACTTCTGCAAGCATAAATGATAATAATAACAAAGGTAAAAAGGATGATATAATATTAGAAAGGACGAAGGTTGGGATGAAAGTGACAACAAATTTTGAGATTTATTTTCTTACTTTTTTATTAAAGAAACTCTAAAAAAATTCATTGACAGAATAAAATACCTTTTATTGCCTCAAGTTCCATCTCAGGAGTGACATCATAACTCTCTAACAGATTTTTAACTCTTTCATCAATGTGGAAGTCCTCCATAAGTTCAGATGCACACAAAGTGTCACTAGGGCACACTAGTGGGGGCGGCGAGGAGGTTAGCATTTCCTGGTGATTCTCAGAAGCAGATTGAAGAATATCAGGTGTATCTGACAAGATATTACCAGGAGCTTCTGGAGGATTTACCAGTTGAGTTATGCTATCAGACACAATTGAAGGAAAGTTCTGAGGTGCCAAAGGTGACGCGGCATTTTCAACTGTTAACCACCTATCACTATCTAGGTGCTTGATAAAGTGATCTGACAATAGCACACCTTCATCCACAAGGACCTTGATGTCGCACAATTTAGCAGGCCCATTTTCTACACCAGCATAGTCCAGGTAATACCATTTCCCTGATGACAAATCTGTCACCACAGGGACATGTGGAGGGGTATCACAAATGTCCATATCTTCCTCCATAGAAGCCATCTCCTCAAGAGGTGGCTCGGAGTGAGGAGATTCTTTTTGGGTAACAGTTGGGCTGCAACTCTGGTGTTCGTTTGAAGGTTGACTGCAGATATCTTTCTCAACAGACTTAATGGCATCTTGCACACTTTTTTCATTCTGAGATTCCGTACTTGAACAGTTTGAATCCCTCTGAGTCCGCTTATCCTCATGATCCTTACAACAATTTTGGGAATCATGTTTTTCACTTGGTAAGGTTTTACAACTTGAATCACGACGACTGTCTTTCCTAGCCTGATCAAGGGGAGATGCTTCTGACAAATTTGGGGTACTATCCCTAGGATCATGTCGCCGACTTCGATCCTGCGGTGACTGCTCAGCACGTGTAGGACTTCTCAATTTATGATCATGCTGACGACTTCTGTCCCAGCTCCTTGTGTATGGCGACCTCTCCCTACCATGGGGGGATTTCTCCCGGTTATACAGATATGGGGACCTCTCCCGACCATGGGGGGATTTCTCCCTGTTATACAGATATGGGGACCTCTCCCGACCATGTGGGGACTTCTCCCTGTTATAGGGAGATCTGTCACGACCACAAGGAGACCGTCGTACTGGAGTTCGATCTCTATGATCATAGTACCTGCCTCGGTCTCGTGGGGATCGCTCAGAATGACCAGGGCTGCGCCCATGCCTGTCATAAACCTGTCTAATAGACAAAGAAGATTCATGATTCCTACTAGAATATTTATCTGCCGGTAATTTTGTAGCACTATTAGTTCGGTAAGACCGTTCCACAGAACGACGAGAATAGCTTTCCGAATAAACTTGGCGACAGCTATCATCAGAAAGTCTTCGGCTTTTTAAACCGGCATAATCAGCAGAATGCTTCCGTTCATAGCTGTCAGTATCATTGCCAGGCCTCTTCAAGCGACTTCCCGAAGTGTAATCTCGCGCATGGTCCTTACCATTGCTGTGAACGTTCTTCTCGTCATCCACAATCTTGGAACTGATTCTCACATTCCGCTGTTGTCCACCCTCCCACCTGGGAGAACTTTTAGCATGCTGACTCCCACGAATATTCAATTCTTTCTTCCTAAACAAATCATCCCCTGTATATCTCCCAGAAGAAGGTGTACTTTCACGTTCACGTTCACGTTCAACTTTCCACCCTTTGTCCCTACCTGAATGGTACCTGCGGATTCTACTGTTATCATAATCTCCCTTGTACCATCTATCCGGAATGAATTCTCCCTTCTCAATTTCATCATTCACTCCTCTCCACGACCCATATTCACCTCTCTCAGCTTCCCCTTTCCTACCACCCTTCTCAGGAACTATCTCCCCTCTTTCAACATCCTCTTTTCTCCATTTCCCAGAAGCAATCTCCCCCTTCTCCAGCTCTCTTCCTTTCCACTTCTCACTCACAATCTCCCCGTTCTCAATCTCGCCCCTCCTCGGTGGGGGTGGCGGCGGCATCTCTGGCACGAACTCCCCATTTTCCAGGTCAGTCCTAGGCCACTTCAAAGTGCCCAATTCACCCTCCTCAACTTCCTCCTTCTGCACCTTCTCTTGTTGCTTCTCCACTTCGCCACCATTCTCAACGTCATTGCTGCTCCTCTTGCTCACTCTGTCCAACCCCAATTCACTCTTTCTCGCCTTCATCTTCCTCCTCTCGTTGCCAGCAAACTTGAACAACTTGGAATTGAAGCCATTCCCACTCTTGCCTCCGCACACAACAGTCTTCTCGGAACTCGGCAACCTCTCCATAATATACTGCAAAGGCATGCACGGGACGCCTCCATCGCCCATGAAATCTCACCCTCCGAGTACGAACCTCGAAACCCTAGCAGTCCCCTGGCCCGGGGCTGTCGATGCTCATGCTGCAAATGCTTCGCCTCAATTCAATCCTCGCTCCAATTGAAAACCCTAAATTCCACACACAATCACGAAACGGGTCAAAGCCGAAGCAAATGCGTATAATTCGCGCATCGGCGCGCGCAAAGGAACGAGAAACCTCCCGTGGAAAAAAAAAATACGCTTTAAGATTCGAACCGCGCGAAGCCAGTGGGCGAAAAAATATAAAGGAAAATTAAAAACAGAAAAAAAAAAAAAAAAAGAAAAAAAAAAAAAAAAAAAAAAAAAAAAAAAAGAAGGAGAGAAGAGGAGAAGATTACCGAGAAAAGAAAGATACAAGGAATATGATAGATCGGAGAGACGAGCGTAGCTGTAGTTTGAATTTGGAGCGTTAGAAGAAGGAAGAGCGCAAGGTATGGTTCGTGACGAGAGAAATATAGGGTAATTAGTAACAGTGTATTCCGTCTTGGCGCTTCCTCTCTCTGCTATTATATGTTCTCTTCCTTCCCTTCTTTTGGGTTGTTCTTCTTTGATGTTGGTCTGGGTTAAAGACGAACCAAACCTTCGTGTATATTTCTTCTCTTCTTTTCTTTTCTTTGTGAATATTTCTTTTTCTCTTCGTCTATATTTATTGTTGGTGACTCAGATCAAGTACCAAAATGCCCCTCTTCATGCCGAACTGGATGTATGTTTTGGGTGAGGAGAAGGGCCAGGCCCGCGTGCGTTTTGTTTTTTAGGATCCAAATCCTAGGTAAGAGGAAGACTGCTTATTCATGCACCTCCCAAGCTTCTTCAGGCATCTCCAAATTTTAAGAAAATTCCTAAATTGTCCTGTTTGCAAACACAGTTTTACCTTTTTGTACATTAAAACAATGAAAGTGAGAGAGAAAGGTGCCTGAAGTGTACTGAAGGTAGACAGTTGCAGCTGTGTTCTTGACAATAGGGCCTTTGAAGGGCGGTGGAGCGGTAGTTGAGGGTGTAGAACAGTTACAGAATTGACTGTACTGAAATTGTCATCCGAAACTGTTTTTCAGATCCGGATGACATTTCTAAAACAGTCCATTCTAGAACTCATTGTTAACAAAATCAAAAATCTACAGAACACTCCTGTTGGGAGAATCTGAGAGGGAAATACTGAGGAGATTTCCTTCCTCAGATTCTCCCAACAACTCCCAAATCGCAAAAACCACCTAAATCAACCACGAAACATTCAATAAAACATCCTTACTTCAAATGATTGATAAGTATATAAACTGTAGTAGTCAACAGAAGCAAATCAACAACCGTAACAACAAACATGGAGGTGTATTGGAAGTGACGGCAGAGCAGTGAAAGTGAATTAAAGGATTATAATAAGACTTTAGGGTTCTGAAGGACAATTTTGTTTTCACAATAATAATTCAGGGACACTTTAGATATTTTCTTAAGATTTGGAAGTATCCGAAGGAACTTTTGGAGGTGGAGGAAGAAGCAATCTAAGAGGAAACTTAAGAGGGAACTAAGAGGAAACTATTTATTGACTAAAGATAAATTTCATACATATTCACATGATAATAGAATATGGGAATTTCTTTTTGCACTCATAATTTGCTTCCGCACCATATAAATATCAAAATTCTCACTTATTTATGAAAAATGAAAAAAATGACTTTTTTTCATGAAAAAAAATTATATATTGTGTAATCTCAAAATTAATTTTGCGTGAAAAAACTTCCATGTCATTTAAAAAAAAAACATTTATCAATTTTGTAACATGTGACCTTTTTAAATTACATAATTTTAAAATTATTTTAATTTTTAAATTGTATAATCTAAAATTATCATCCAAATAACACAATTTAAAACTTCTTTATATAAATAATTTATGGATTACATAATTTAGAACACTTTCTTTTTTTAATCCATCCATAACATAAAACATAAATAAGGGTGACACCAAAGATGTAATGACAGAAGAGGTGGTGACGGCAATTTAGTCTCTTTACCATTCTCATGTGTGCACGTAGGGTGCAAAAAAATAGCATAAAACATAACAAACTTGGGCTGCTCCATTGGCCCATTCTATGATCAATGTTTACAAGCTTCAAGATGAAGTTATTGCTTCCAGAACCCTAATTGTTTAAAATGACAACTTTACCCTTTTATTTCTTAACAGTTCTGAATTTTAAGTTTCTTCAAATCGTCCATTATTTTTTTTTTTTTTCCAATTGAGCAGTCTGAAAATCTTTCTGCTTAAATAATTAATGATTAAAACAAATATATATTGTACAATATTGATTTATAGTGATATAACTTCCAAATTGTACAATGAAAATGATTTTCTAAGATTTGTAACATACAATCTAAAAGTATGTTTAGCTTCCTAAGTTAATTATCATCCACAAGACATATATTTACCCTCACTTTCCCAAGACCAAATAAATATTATTTTTATCAAATTTACGGAAAAAAAAGTATTGAAAAAATTTCTAACACTGATTAAATAGAGTTCGATTTATTTCTATCCAAAGTAATGCGTCATAAAAGAGTTAGAAATATGTAAGAAAGAGGGAAAAAAATAGAGAACCAATCACAAGTTAATTTGTTATTATAATTAGTGCTTTAACTTCTTTCAAATCTCAAAAATTATTGAAATACTTATTCGTCAGTGTAGAAGATTAAATAATTTCTTAGTATGAGTAAAGACATGGAAATTGTATGAGGTTGAAAAATAAGAAATTTTGTGCGTCATGTGAGACTTAAGATTTTTTTTTTTTCTAACATGTAAAGACGAAGACAACATCTATTTTTTTTTAATTTTTTTATTATACAATTCAAAATCTTTGTTGGACCACTCCATTCAAAGTCTTCTTAACAAAACCATATAGAAGTATATTTCAGACATTTCGCATGGTTCATAGAGCAAGAAGAACGCATGGAGGTGTAGAAAGCAACAATCTTAAATGATAAATTACTCCAATGATCTAAGCATGGAAAAAAAATTATGTATATGAGAGTTGAGGTGAGTATTCTTTTGAGAAGATGAAAGGCTTTTGCTTCTTAGAATCCCAAATTTTGAAAATAACAACTTTGTCCATTATTTTTTTCCTTTTTCTAATAACAATGAGACTCAATGGAGGTAGGTGATGATTTTTGCTTCTAACGACTATCACAAAGTGTTGTTAGAGTCCTTGAAAGTGTTCCAGTTAGTTAATATCTAAAAAATCATACGTATATAAACAATTGAGATCGAATAACCTTTGCAATTGAGAAATCACAGAAATTAAAAAAAAAATTAACAAATTCTATGTTCATTCACATAGGAAAAATAAATAAATAAAATGAATAGATAATATAAATTATAGGAAAATTGATACCACATCTTTAATTTGAAAAGTTGAGACTTATATTAACATCTCTTACTCAAAATTAAACGATAAACTTTTGTTTCATTTGTTTATTTTTAGCAAAAGAAAATCAAGTAATGATTTTTTAAAAATAATCGATAACATCTATGTCAACTTTTATATATTGTATGAATAGTCAGAGATACACATTATCATAAATTTTAATTTTCAAAATTTAAATTATCGAATAATATTTTAAAATAAATTTTTCATATTTTTAAATCTCCAAAATATTGTAAAGAAAAAAAACTATACTTATACATTTTATTCGTAACCGCTATACTTTAATATTAAAATAAAAACCTGAATCAAAAGTTCAAGAATGTTAAAAAGAAAATAGGAAATAAAAATAAGAAAGAACTACGTTATTGCAATTGTAATAACAATTACTCAATATACTATTACAAGGAGAGATAATTAAAAAACTAAGAAAAATAATTCAAATACCGTTGAAGTTGCTTCTCTTAAATTAAATACATGTTATTAGTCGACAAAATTTTGATAACGTCAACCTTAAAAATAAAATAGGTTATTTAAAAAAATAAAAAATTAGTAAAATTTTTAGTTCGGAGAGATTTTATTTTATTTTTTAATTTGACAAACTAAGAATATCAATTCTACATTTAAAGCCTAAAAAAATCACACATCATTGTTAACATGGATATATTTAGTTACCTGAACAACAAATCTAAACTATTAGCTAAACTAAATAAAAGAATTTTTTTCTAAAATTTAGAAGTTTTAAAATGGCATTTTTAATTTGTAAAACTTAAAAAAAAAATCAAATTTAAAGAACTAGAAACGTATTTAAATTTAATAGATATTCAGAGAACCGGAAGAGAGAGTGAAATACGTTTTGGGTAGTTACTTTTTGTATGATATAAAATGTTTTCTGCACTTAACAAATTTCTAAAATATCAATAATGTCCTTATTATTTTATATATTAAATAATTTTTCTTCTTTCACATTTACATAAACATTTCTCTCATATTTTTTTTAATAATAATAAAAATGATATTGGATGTTGTTAAGATATTTACAACAATTTAACAAATTCAGTTTAACACATTATTTTTAAATATTTAATTTTATGATAACTAATTCAATATTGTTTGAAAAAAATATAGATATTTCTTAATATTTATTATATTTTTTTATTATTTATAAAAAAAAATTGTTAATATTTATGAGAGAAGTTAATAACTTTTTATTTGATTGTACTTATTTGTGTAGGTGACTACTCAGTATGAGAGAACAAAAATCATTTAATAAATTAATTTTAAAATAAAAGTAATTAGGAGATTGTTGGCATATTGAGAATTTGTTAAGTGTAGGAAACAATGTGTAAAGTGCAAAGATAAAAATATCCTCCACCCCCTTCACCCTTATATCTAGTTCACAGTTGGTCTGTTGGTTCCTTTATTCCAAATCTTCAGTTGGTTCCTTTATTCCAAATCTTCAATTAAACCTCCTTCAAACATTCGTTCCTTTATTCCAAATCTTCAATTAAACCTTCAAACATTCTATTCCAAATCTTCAATTAAACCTTCAAACATTCGTTCCTTTATTCCAAATCTTCAATTAAACCTTCAAACTACAAGTCGTTTATGTTTATTAGCAATTATTTAATTTGGTGGTTGAGGGACTGTCAATGGTAAAAGGAAAGTTTTTTGGATAGCAATTATTTGATTTGGTGGTCGAGGGACTGTCAATGACAAACAGAAAGTTTTTTAAATATGACAACCCCATGACATCCCCAATCCAGATTGTCATTTGCAAAACAAAATGACAACCAGATGACATGCTCATTCAGTTTACATTTTTTTTCAAATGTGAATAGGATGGGGGTGTCATCCGGTTGTCATTTTTGTTTTTTTTGCAAATGACAATCAGACTCATCTGATACACAATTTTATTTTTTTTAAAGTAAGAGTAACTTTGTGCACTCTGATATATATGGTGAGAAAAATGTAACTTTGTCCACTATTATATATGGTGAAAAAAATGTAACTTTGTCTACTATTAAACTGTTCACCTTTTTCTCTACCTAATTTTTTTGAAACTTAATGTAATTGAATTGTGACTTTGTTATATGTGTTGTACCTATCACCACCCACCACCCAGTTAAAATTAATGTACTCAAAAGTAGAAAAAAATGAAAAGTCTCTTGTTTTGCCCTCTGTATGTTTACTCCTCATTCTAATTTCTAACCCATTCTAAATGAAGAATCCTTCTGCTGCATTTCACTAGTCTATTTGTTTTGCACATTCACTCCTCCTCATTGGGTTTCATTTCAAATTCAATTAAAATAAAACTAAATTAATAAAACTAAATTAATTTAATTGAGACAATGAAGGGCCAAAAAAAGTCTCCTCTACTAAGAGTCTTTTGTTTGGCTTGTTCACTTTTTGGGTTTCATTTCAAATTCAATTAAAATAAAATTAAATGAATTTAATTAAGGCAAATGAATAGCAAAAAAAAAAAAGTCTCATCTCTTACATTTCCTGCTACATTCCAACAACTCATAAAAAAAAAACAAAAAATTAAAATGTGAACTAGAGGCCACCAGTCCGGTTCATAAAACATTAAAACATTAACAATTTTTTGTAAACAAAACATTAAAACATTAATAAATTTTTATAAACAAAACATTAAAACATTAACAAATTTTTGTAAACGGGATGGGCATTGGGTATACCTCATCCAGTTTGTAAATTTGTGAACCGGATGACACCCTCATACGATTCAAACGTTTGCAAACCGGATGAAGTCCACCCACCCACTACCTATCCAGTTTGCAAATTTATTTTCTTTGATAACCGGATGAGAGAGGCGTTCGATTTACAACTTACACACCAGATGACGCCTTCCAAAATAGCATCCAGTTAACATTTTTTAATAGAATAAGGACATTTTCGTGATTTCCACGAGATTAGTTTTAAAATTAAAATTTTGTATGAGGTGCAGGAAGAAAGTACGGGAGTGGAGGAAGACTTCGTCTTTGTGTTTATATCCAGGCCTCCAATGACTTCTTGATTTCCCTGGCCCACAATCGAACAATCAAGCCCACGATGAAGTAGGGAACGAAACAAGGTTTTTTCTTCTTCTACCCCAAAATTTCAAACTGCAATCCTATAAGTTTTAAAATGGCATTTTACCTTGGGATTATCTATTCTAGAAATGCTCTGGAAAAACCTTTTTGAATTTTCCGAAATATATAATTTTCAAAAAAAAAAAAAAACTTCCATAACAGGATTTTTGGAGCAACAGTTTTTAAACAAAATTTTTGAAATACATTAAAATGCACTCTAAAACGAGATTTTCAAAACATGTTTTTTAGAACACACGTAATGCATCTTAGAATGAGTTTTTTTATAATAAAATTTTAAAACAGACTTTTCAGAATGTAAATAATAGTTTATGGATCGAGCTTTCTAAGACCAGTTTTTTTTATAGAATAATCCACAATTAATATTTTCCAAACGTTAGTTAGACTATTTACATTTCTATCTTTATTAAGATTAAGATGTGATGAATTTTTTCTCTTTAATACATGTTTTCTTCAATTGAGATTTCAATTGTAATTGAAAAAGAATGAAAGGAATTAATAAATTTACATATAAAAGAAAATGAATTTTATAGAGTAAATGAGTATATAAAGAAACAAACTTTTACTTATTAATTACCATACTTTTTCTTACTTTTAAGTATTTAAAGATATCATACATAACTCTCACTCTTTCAAACTTGTCTCTCTTCTTATATTTAGTTAATACATAAGCTATTTATAATTTAGTGAGTTAGTATACTAATTTTAATTTTCCATTGTTAACCTCCTCCATTATAACTTGAAATATAGTTTTTATGGGTTGACTTTTGTCATGTAATACAAGATTGTTATATATATTTAATGTTGTTGAATTGTTATAAACTTTCTTGTGTCACAGTCCAACAAGTCAACTTTGTAGTTGGTTTATATCCTGAAATAACACTTCAAACTTTAATATCCCTTTTATATACTTCAAAATTTTTCTTCAAATGTAATTTTTTTAGACTATTCATGAATCTATTGATCAAATTTAAAAAAAAAAATATTAGGCCTAAATATATCAGGAACCAACGTTTATTTGTACAAGATATTTTCTATAACCTTTTTTTCATGACAATTTTTTAGTTTTTATATTCATCTTGGCTAGAGTTGTTGCAACCTTTCAATCTTTCACATTAAACTTTCTCAATATATGAGTAGCATATCTTTGTTAATGAAACACAATTTCTTCTTAAATTTTCACAAATTCCATTCTCAATAAATACTTTAAATTGTCTAAATTTATCATTTTGAATTTAGACATTAATGAAGTTTTAAATTATTCAATCTTTATGAGATTATTTTTTATAATTAGTATATCATCTACATACACACCAACAACTAATTCACACCACTTTAAAGCTTCACATACTCATCATTTTAAATTAGAACTTTATGCTTTAACATAAAATAATCGATCACCTTATTCTAAAGTTCTAGGATCTATTTCAAGTCATACAATATTTTATTTTGTATATCTTGTTTTCATTATCTTCAACTTTAATCACCATGTTATTATAGATTTGTTCACATATGAAATATGTCTTTAGGTTAGATACGAATTACTAGAGGTTGAGGAAAAATTATTTGTGTGGATTGTGATTGAAGAAAACTATGGGCATGTAAAAAAAAGAGAATATTCAATAAAATAATTAAGCTCATGTGGAGAAAGTTTTGTGTGTATGTGTGTATTTTTTGTTATACAAATGTATTTATGCCTTGGTTTGACGCTTAGCGGAAGTATTTATATTATGATTATAATCTAAAAAAGTTGCAATGAGTATTATTCTCCACACCATTCAACTTTAGATGGTTTTAAATTAAAATGAGCATAGTACCATTGTCATTGGTTCTAAAAGAATGAGATGATATGTATAACTTTAATAATAAACTAAAAAAATGGAAAATATCTTCTTTAATTTTCTTATTTGTATTTTTATTATTAAATATTTTACACCATTATATTTAACATTATTTTCATTTTTATTATAATATTTTTATAGAAATGATCATTCTTTAATTTTTACCACATACAAGAAAGTATAAACATATTTTATTTTCCTTTTCACAATAACAATATATGTTCTTTTTTGGGTACAACTTATTGCATTAAACACAATATACAAATTTATATAAAGTCGTAAAAGCATTTATGTGATGATTTCTTAAACAGTCACGTATATAAACGGGTCAAGTATACACGTGTTTCTGACATCATGTTGATTTAAAAATAAATCATTAATTAATGGAAATAACTTGTAATGATGAACGTGTAAACAACCATTAGAAGATTACACATGAAGCAACGCTAGTCATAGTTCGGCAAATTATTTAATATTAACTAATATTTTAATGATTAATATAATTTGATATACATTATTTTTATAGAACTATATAAATTCATTTGAGATTGCTAAAACTTCCTCTAGTTTCTCAAAAAGAAATATTATATATTATAGTTCATACAAGTTATTTTTCTTATCATTATTGAATTATAAAAACTGTATTTTTATTATTTTTTATCTAATTTGTAGTGTCCACGTTAATTAGAAAATTATTTTATACCTCATATTTTTTATACATTAATTCAAATGCAATAAACCTCATATTTTTTAAGTATTTATAACATGTAGATTTCTTTAGTTCTATTGAAATACACATTTATGGTACATTTTTCCCTTTTAGTGCATTGTATACGAATGCTACAATATAGATATTAGACCATAAAGTTTAATTAAAAAGGATAAAATCTGTCTGAGAATCAAGCACTATTATATGTAAAAATTTATATTATTATGCGCGAAAAAAGGAATCTAAAACAACAAAATTTTAATAAAAAAAAATCTCACTCTCTATGTTAGTGATTGTTATAACCAATAGCTAACATTAGAGATGTGAAATAGGCCCAGTGACAGGCCACTTAAGAAATTTGAGTTGGTTTGACCCTACCCACATTTTAAACAGGCTATAGTTTTTTGGTTCAACCCAATCCTATATTGAACCAATAGGTCAATCGACCATTTTGACCAGTCTTATGAAATATTTGAATAAAAAAATAAAAAAAATTTATATTTTTAATTTAACTTATATTAATGAGATTAATTATATTTTGCATATAACAATTTAGCAAATAAATTACTATACATGTATATGTTATAATAAAATATTTTTAAAATTTTTCTATTTTAGATTATAATTATTATTTTACAAAACAGATCGATTTATAAACATATTGGTAGACCTCAATCCAATTATATCACTAGTCAAACTAACTAGATTTTAAATAGCATGGTTCAATTCATGTCAGAATTTTTTGTTGTTGTCATACCTAACTTGTTTTGCGAGTTTTCCTTCAATAATTAACATATTCAAAGTGGATGAAAAAAAATATCATTAAAGAATATTTTAAATTCCTTCTATGGCAATTATTTCAATAACCAAAATAAGACTTATTTTATCAGTTATTCAATCAAGATAGAAATTCACATTATTTTATTGTCTAAATGTATGTTAACGGTAGGAGGTAGTAAATTTAAAATAACTGGTATAAACAATAGCATGTTATGGCATACTAAAACTCACTTAATTGAATTATATAGAAAAGAACAAAATCTGGAATAAGTACGTAGGCACTTTAGTTAAGTGTTGTTATTTTACATATTACAAGTGGATATCTTCAAAGAAGAAGGGAAGCATATACATAATCGGTGGGAAGAAAAGAAGGGATAAAAAGGGTATATAAAAGTGACCGCAATAATATGTCTTATAGGAAGTGTTCTTGTTTGTCTTTAGTTTTGGCATGCCATGGCAGAACTCAGTGATATTTAATATACTGCGTATATTAATTATATGCATTATGTAAGAGTCAGGGAATGAAGGCAACAACAAATTCAGATTTGTTGCAGTAAACATATATGGGATCTTCTTTAAAATACTCATTCCATGAAAACGAATTCGACAAGAGTGGGCCGGCTAGTACAACCTTTTTAACCTATTCATCATCCTCTGTTTTATTTTCCTTATAATAACCATAATCATTACTACAAAACAAATTAACCTAATTCAAAATATATCAAGAAGCCGCCAAATTAGCCTTACACGATCTTTTCATCACTCCAAACTTACCAAATGCATGCGCCATTACTTTTCCAATATTTATCCAAAAGGGAAACGAAAGATACAGGAATATATATTCTGAAGAAGAGACGTAGCTGAAAATTCTTCTCTCAACTTTATATTACTAGAGCCAAACCTTTGACCACCTCTCCCATCCTCAACTCACTTTTGCCATTGATGCTCCTCATAATTCACCAATCATGCCACTACTTTATACCACCTAAATCATTTTAAAATCATACACTAAATAAAATATATACAGTATTAAGATTAATTTAACTTTATAAAATTAACTTATAAGGTAAAGTTTATATTATTGGATAATTTTTTTATTAACGTTTTCTCTTATCGATATGGAATCTTCAACCCAAAGTACTAATGTGATGTTCTGAATACGCTAGAAACTCAAAATAAGACATAATTATAAACTTCATATATATAATTTATGCATTTCACACATGTAATTTGTAATTTTCTTTTTAGGCAATGGAATTCAAATACTAGTTAGTTAGTCACTCTAGTGGACCTAACCCAAGTTGTGTATGTATCTTGATGTAACCCTTCCTTTGCTATAAATATGTTTCAAGAATTCGCCACAAAGTAAATATATCAAGTCTAGGTTCCCTCCGTTTTGCTTCTCTACCTTTCCATTCCCGTTAGTTACACCATCTTAATCTAGCAAAATAGCATAGACTTCTATACCTTGCTCTTCAACCACTTCTTCTCCATCGTTTTTTCTCGTTTCACTCTACTTTAGACTCCATGCACGTCACGTCCTCACATAGCCACATGAAAGCTGAGCTTAAGGGCACGTCCATTTCCTTTCAAAGCCCTACTAATCTCTTTAACACGCCTCACAACCCTCTCTCGGGAGCACTCAAAGGGTGTCTCGGAAGCCTCGATGGAGCTTGTATTGAGAAACTCTTGCTCCACTGTGCCAGCGCTTTGGAGAGCAACGACATCACCTTGGCTCAACAAGTCATGTGGGTGCTCAACAACGTTGCTTCCCCTGTGGGGGACACCAACCAGAGGCTCACCTCGTGGTTTCTGAGGGCATTAATCTCTAGGGCTTCAAGAATTTGCCCTACTGCCATGAGTTTCAAAGGAAGCAACACCATCCAAAGGAGGCTCATGAGCGTGACCGAGCTTGCCGGGTATGTGGATCTCATTCCTTGGCATAGATTTGGGTATTGTGCATCCAATAATGAGATTTACAAAGCAATAACGGGGTACAAAAGGGTACATATTCTAGATTTTAGTATAACCCACTGTATGCAATGGCCTACTTTTATAGATGCATTAGCCAAAAGGCCTGAAGGACCTCCTTCACTCAGAATCACGGTTCCGTTTTGTAGACCACATGTACCCCCCTTGGTCAATGTGTCAATACATGAGGTTGGTTTACGTTTAGGGAATTTCGCCAAGTTCAGAGATGTCCCTTTTGAATTCAGTGTTATAGGAAACACAGGACCGTTAACACCTGGGGAATTGAGCGATGAATCAACTAGCTTTCATTTTGAAGCAATGTTAAGTCTCTTGAATCCTGCTACGCTAAACCTTAGGGAAGATGAAGCCTTGGTCATAAATTGCCAAAATTGGCTACGCTATTTGTCTGATGATAGAAAGGGAAGCCGCCAAAGTCTTTCACTTAGGGATGCTTTTTTGAATCTAATAAAGGGTCTTAACCCCCGGATTGTTCTCTTGGTTGACGAGGATTGTGATCTTAGTGCATCTAGTCTCACATCAAGAATCACCACATGTTTCAACCATCTTTGGATACCCTTTGACGCATTGGAGACCTTTTTGCCTAAAGATAGTGGTCAGAGGACAGAGTATGAATCCGACATAGGCCAGAAGATTGAGAACATCATAAGCTTTGAAGGGCACCAAAGAATAGAGAGGTTGGAGTGTGGGGTGCAAATGTCCCAAAGAATGAAAAATGTGGGTTACCTCAGTGTTCCATTTTGTGATGAAACTGTCAGGGAAGTAAAAGGTTTGCTAGATGAGCATGCTAGTGGGTGGGGGATGAAGAGAGAAGATGGTATGCTAGTTCTCACATGGAAAGGAAACAGCTGTGTCTTTGCCACAGCTTGGGTCCCCTGTGATATGAGGGATCATATTGGAATGGATGCAAGTCTGCCTTAAACACACTTCATGAGAGGCAAGTTTGGACCTACCATGGGATGGATTCCAATTGCTTAATTCAGTGGTCCAAAGATAAGGCAGAAAGGAATTTCATCTCTTTCTCATGGGGTTGAAATTCATCTGCAAAAGACAACTGGAGAAAACGGCTGCTTTTTGAGAATTATTTGTGGCAACTTTGTTATGGAGCTTGATACGTTGGATCACATGAAAGGCAAAAGGGAAAAAAAATTTGTACGCTGTCCTTCTTGCATGAGACAAATTTGTCTCTTTCCTATTGTTTCTCTTTTATGCAGCTTTAACTTGTTTCTGCTCAGAGCTATGGGTATTAGAAAAAGAACTTGTTGTATGAAAATCTCTCTCTTATGATTACCCAGTTCTAACAATAATATTTTTCTGATTATTAGCAACATTTGTGTCAAAACATATGCATATAAGGCAAGTAACTATAACATTAACGTAGCATATATAGTATCATGGGATCCTATTAACTGCCTCAAACACTGTTTCCTCAAAGGGCAGTTTTCAAATACTGTTGTGTAATTTAACATTTTAAGGTAGTTCTAATATTTCTTAGTACGTATCCAATTGCATGTAAAAGGACCACCCAAACTTTAGTTTATGAGTAGTCATGTTCAATGTGAAGATGTGCAGGCTAAGGCCAAAAGGTTATCTTTACGAGTAGAAGGTGATAATGATAAGTCATGAAGAGCAGCGTCTACACAACTGATCGAGCCACGGCATCTAGGGTCCAGATGGGACCTCCTGTAATACTTTTGTTGTGTTTTCATGGAAATGAAATTTGATGATAATTGGGAGGGGAAAAAGGACAACATGGTCCATGAGACAAAACGAATCAGAGCTGCCGGATTCGAAACCAGCGACTTAAGGATAACTGAAGGTGGTCCCACTATACACTCCTCTGTGATGTCGTTGTTTTTAAATATTCAAAATGTCCTTAGGGTTAAAGACTTCATATGATAAATTCACCATATCTGGTTAGTTAATTAAGAAGTTTTCCACCTTCTTGTAATGCCTAAAACGACCCTAATGCTATCAGTGGACACAAGACATGAGATTAGAATGTGATAATGTTTCAATTAATTTAATTGTCTATAAGCTCAATCTAGTTTAAGGTTTCAATTAGAGCGCAATATTTGAGAAAAAAATCCACCAGCTATCTGGGTAACTACTCAACCTGTGTAGCTGAGAACTTGTAAATTTGATTAAAATTTTGAATGTAATTTTTTTTTATATATTTCGACTTTATTACTTCCGGATTAAACAAGCTTAATTCACAGTTTCACATACTACATATACAACATACATATATAATATAACAATATTTAGAAATATAATTAGATCAAATAGTTGAATAAAGAAATTTGATGATATTTTATCTTATTTTAAAACCATTTCATATTTTATTATGTAATTTAATGTTTAATGTATATTTAAATTGTTTTTTTAAAATTTGATTGAATTGTTAAAATTTAGACTTAATTTATAGACATATGATATTTGTGAATTGTTTTTAAATAAACTTTTATAAGTGCAAGTCACCCCTAGATTTGTGAAAGGAATGTAGTTTATAAATATTATAACCTTTAATACAGACAAAACTTTCGTGCTGTACGTTTATACGGTATGAAGCAAACGGGACATGTCGCTGCATAGTAAACTATTTTCAATCAAACAATTCCATAAAACAGTAATTGAATATGTTGATGCCATCCCATATTTTATAGACATAGATTTACATGTATGGTTTTTATATCTAGCAGATTAGTATGAATGTCACCATCTTTGGAATTATTGGTTAGAAAGTAATATGGTAGTTTTAGAGCTTCAATGTGCAAACTTTGTACTAAGTGTTAAAAACCCATCATACTAAACTAAACTTATTATATTGATTATATACTGGTAATGTTAAGAATTAAAGTAAAATCTCATTTGTATACACCATCTTTTATAATAAGTCTAATGAGAATAGTTATAAAAAGTGTCACTTATTATGTTATTTTTACTAATAAATGTTACATTATTTTTTAAAGACGTATGAGTTAATTTTCAGATATCATTTTATATAATAAATATTTTTGAAACTGACATAAAAACTATAATTTACTATATCAGTTAACGCTACAACAGTCAAATTAAATTTTGTTACGATAACTATTAAAATAATCAACATAATAAGTTAATTTTTTTTCCTCAAATCTTTCTAATTTATTAGGTTTTTCCATTAATATTATTCTTATTCACATGCATATAACAATGTTTTCAGACAAAACAATTTATTAATAATTAAAAAGTATTATCTAATAAAAATGGTTAAAAAAACAATTTAGTTATATATTTAAATAATTTTTTTGTAAAGTATATCATAAGTGTTTTATTTGAAAATATTAGTTTGGTGTATTATGTTAGACTGATTTCAAGTATTAGACTTTATTTTTTCATTTTGATTTGGAAAACTCTTTTATATGAATGAACAGTTTTTTCGAATTCAGTTTGTGTAGTCAGATTATCTTTTGTGGTCTAGAGTCAAAAATTTCCTTCTTTTAGACCGGAGGAGAAAGGGTACAAACAATAAAAAATATGAATCGTTGTCATATATACGAGGTGTCTATTATTTACTAACATAAACTCGTGCTTAATCTTAATAATCATATTTATTACATTAGTTCTATGAAAGAGATGATCAACTGGGTTAATTCTCATCTCTATTATGCCAAAAATTGCTTTAAAACAACGGACCTTTTGTAAATGTATTACAGTTATGTAAGCTCTATAAAGAAGCAACCCATCGTGGTTGGAGTTTCTCCGCAAAGGAAACTAATTTACAGAAAATTGAATAAAATCAAACAATAGTCATATAATAAGAAACTTGTTAGGACTTGAGGAAAAAGCACATTGAATTCTGAAAACAGAGAACAAAAAATAAGCTGGATTTTATGCCAGATTTGAGTCCACGAGATTTTCTCATAACACAAATTTCCTCCTCCAAAACACCCAAAATAATATCTGGACAACTAAGTTGCCTTCTGTTAGGCTGGGTTCTCTCTAATTGAGGCCCAATAACCCAAATGGCCCAACTCCAATTAGGTCAACAAATGAAATATTTCTTTAAGGTAGCTGCTGCCTCCCTTCTCCCTCCAATTTTTCGAAATCTAGAGTGAAGAAGTGAGAGTGAGGTTAAAACAGTTTTCGTTTTCACAAAGAACAACCTTGGATGTTCTAACGATCTGACGGTGAAACTTTGTCCGATCAAGCTGAAATTTTAGCCGGAGGTTCCTCTCTTATCTTTCTTCATTTTGTCTGGTGGGATTACTCATTGGAGTTCTGCAGAAGCGCCAGAAATTCTGTGAAGTGCTGCTAACCGCAACAAATTTCTGCCAGCGTGAATACTCGTTGTTTCAACGATCCAACAGTGAAAACATCTCCGATTGCCCTGAAACTTTTACTGGAGCTTCATGACTCATGCTGCTTCATTCTATCCGGTGCGATTTGAGATTGGAGCTGTAGTTGAATCGCAGAAAATTCGGGAACAGAGAGCATTCTTGAGTAAAGAGATTCTTGAACTCTTACTTTGTTAAATTCCTAATTGTTGATTTGGGCCATTGTTGGTGACCACTTGAGGATTAGGAAGAGTTTATTGATATGCTCTATGATT
>Ga0209700_101536_pt1 | contig 47947 bp, 27 predicted proteins | sample SiratroredBW_FD_187528 | JGI IMG/M metagenome (GOLD analysis project Ga0209700, IMG submission 187528) | Root nodule microbial communities of legume samples collected from California, USA - Siratro red BW (SPAdes) (version 2) | ecosystem: Host-associated > Plants > Roots > Nodule | place: USA...
ATATATATATATATATATATATATATATATATATATATATATATATATATATATATATATATATATATATTTCATAATAATTTTTGTATGTTTTATTACAGTTATATATGTGTCATGTATTATTATATAATTTATAAAGCTCATGGAGTCTTTATATTTGTGTTATATTGTATTTTTGGCTTGTGGTTGTGTGTGTACTTTGTAGGTTATGTACTACTATTATCATGCGTGCTTTATTTTCATGTGTGCTTTATGTTTTCTCTATTTTGGCCTTCATGAGCCCCCTTTATTAAGTTTTGATTACAATTTATCATAAACAATTATTTATTGTATGTCAATCACTTTCATAAATAATATGTATAATATTAATTGATTTTATAAACCGATTCAAGTAAAAATGTATAAGCATAATCAGTAATATTGCGTTTGAACACTAATTCAGAGTAGACTTTACTGTTTATATTACTCATATACATTTCTGAAAAAGTTTTCTCATAAAGCATAATTGTATTCTTCATCAATGAAAAATAATAATGTTTAATTGATTACGATAATAACTGGCACAGCAGTCCAAGTTGGGAATTTTACTTGAAGTCATGCAATATTTCATTGTGATGTTCATAAAATATTTAGTTGTCAAGATTGTAAATACACTATCATAGCATATGTAGTATTAATTTTTAAATAAGTTATTCCACTTAAAAAATATATGCTATTGGAGAAATCATGCATGCTATACTCACTTTCCATAATTTTAGAAAGAATTATTGTATAAAGAACAGCTCTTTCAAATAAAAATATAAAATTTTCAAGTTAAACATATTTAGGAAAAAATAAAAAATAAACATATAAGTTTCTTAAAATTTATTAACAATATAAGATTCTCAAAGCTGACATGCTATTATGGAAATCACAACAAATATTACATATATAACAAGGTAGTTTAAGAAACTCTTATAAAAGAATGTTATTAAGATTCTAATGCTCATATCTTATTTATTTATTTATTTTGTATTTTAAAGTTAAATATGTTTTTTTTTTTGTATTCTGTAACTATTTAAAAGTTAAATATTTCAAAAGACGCACTCTAAAATAATTGACACCAAGTAACTGTACTTCTCTTAATGACCGTAAAACAAGTTCAGTTTTCTGTTTAATACTCATAATTTTATTCTAATTTACTTTTAGACTCCACCACATTCTTAATAGAATGTTGATTATTGAAATTTGTCACATGTTAATTGGCACACAAAGTCAAAGCAGGTGAAGCTAATAGGGCTGACTAGTTTAGGGCAGCTTCAATGTTCAAAACATTCATATATATATATATATATATATATATATATATATATATATTCACTAAATAACAAATGATAAATTTACTGTTAATTAAATTTTAAAAAAATTAAATATTTTTGGCTCTACACTTGCACAAACTTCATTTGGATAATTGATGACTTTGAGGAAACGGGGGAAAATAGTAATTCTTAAAAAATTCTAATTTACCAGAAGACAAATAAGAAGTGACAAAACTTATTTTCTTTTTGATGTTAAAGATGATCAGAAAACTTTTGTAGATGGTAGAAGTCCAAATCATAATTGCCATAAAATCGGTTTACCATAATTAACGGAAGTAATTAACAAACTGTTTACTATCCAAATTCCAAACTGTTTTAATTAATTTCATGAATGAATCATTGAGTGCCTCCATTATTGATTCATTGTTTGCTCTGCCGCCATAGAAGCTTTTTAATAAGCTTCACCTTTCTCTCGACAACACTTGAACCCTTAACAGTTTGTTTGTCTCCTGTATGTGCTTTTAGTTCATTCTAATTCTATCAACCATAACTACAACAACAAAAGAAATACTCTTTCACTTTCAAATATCTATAATTTCTTTTATAGGATAGCAATAATTTGATAAATAACACTTATTGTTGCTCTTGATCTACATAAAAATCTCAAATTTTGGTCATTATGCAACAGAAGTGTTAGATAACTTAAAACACAGGGGGGGGCAAGTCAAACACTATCGCAAGGGTATTGGTAAGAAATTAATTGTGTTAATCAACAATTTTTATTTCCAGTCAATAAAAAGTAGAAACAGCTGTATATGTTTGTCCTTATCCATTCTTGTGGTATGGTAATTGATATGATCTTTAAAAATTATTTATATTTATTATAATATTCAAGTAAAAATTTTAACATTAGTTTAAGCACTTTATATTTTAAAGTTGATTGAAAATGTGTGTGTATATATATAAAAGATATTTTAATTATATTTTTCAAAAAAAAAGAGATTTATCACTTTCATTAAATAATTTTATGAATGTATATATGTATGTATAAGCACGAGTAGTGTAAGGTGAATACATAGCACCCGGCTCTACGTTTTCCATTTCTGATAAGTTCTAAACTCATTTTCATTGAACAAATATTTACACTATTTATTGTAAAGAAATTAGTATATAAATTACAACTCAGCAAATTTGGACAATAATTTTTCAGATACAAAATGTTTAATGATACTTTAAACATGTGTTTTTCAGTGCAGCAAACGAATTTTTACCTCTTCTTGCTTGGCATTATTACGTGTATCATTGTTAATTAATAACCTAATTAGTTTGTTTGTTATTATATTTATTGTTTAATGGGTCTTAGAAATACATAACTCTCAATCAATTAATGAAAAGTTATAAATCTCTTTTTCTCTAACTACTCTTTGAGATCTTGCATATTTCTGAAGCCAGGACTCAGAATGCATGACAGTAGCGAATCCAAGCATTATCGAAATCATATATGCCTTGCAGAAAGAACCATCGATGAACCCTAATTTGTAAAGAGTGACAAACCACTGAGACTAGCTAGAAGAAGAAAAAATGGTTAGAAAATTTATTGTCTAATTTCTTGGATTCATGAGAACAGAAAACAAAGAATCAGTTGACATGAAATAAGGGATAGCATTATATAAGTCTTGCTTGTGAAAGGATTTGTCAAAATTATCATCAGTGGACGTAGAATTAGACATACAAATTTAGGTTACACAATGAAGTTAGTGTTCTGACACCATTTTTCTTCACCATGTTCCCCAATGCCACGAGCAATTAGAATTCATTGATATTGAAAAGATTGTGTAGCTAGGTATATAGTGAAACACAACTTGTCTACATTATCATCCTTCATTTGTCTACATTCGGATACAAACAAATAAAGTTGTTAGCCAATAAAAGTTTGAGTGATATGCAAGCCATATCTATATATATAATAAACAAAATGTTTCTTTAATGCAGAACAGTAAAAACCTATCATGTTTTAAGCGTGTATCATGAATCTGTATATAAAATAAAGAGTAGATCAAATAATTTTCTTAATACATAGCTTATTTCAAATTGCATAGTAGCTTCTGTGCCATAAACTAGATTTCTTATGGGTATGTGTGTTTCCACAAATACTGCATTATGTAGCAAGAGAGAAGATGCTGGGTGTAGAAGTTTTGAAGCAACAAAAACAATCTCACAATCTTTCTTTTCAATATCTGAATCCATTTTGTGGTTAAAAAGTGACATATACTTGAAGCTGTTTCTTGTAGAAGTGGACTTGTGTTGTTTTACTAGCAAATTCCAATCTCAAAGCAATGACCTAAAATGGTAATAGTTGCCATCTGATGCCAACTACATAATCAATGTGGCTTGAACTGCTAAATGTTAAGACCATGTTTGGATATCTGCTGAGTGGTGAATATATATTGATGGAAGAAAGTAGTTTATAATATTTTCCCATTTTATAATGAAACTTGTTCAAATAGATAGAAAATATAAAGCAAAAAAAAAAAAAAAAAAAGAAATTTTTTAAAAAAAAAAAAAAAAAAAAAAGCATTCGACGAGAGAAATTTTAGAACGGGTGAATATTAAAAAGAAAATGATCTGAGACCCAAAATGAAGGATAGGGAGCTTAGATAAAGTAAAAGAGTGTAGAAAAAGAAAACGGACTTAACGAAAAAGGCATGAGGGAAAAAAAAGGTGCAACTAGTAAAGTATGACCCAAATAAGAGAGTAAAAAAAATGAACCGGAGATAAAAGTAAATGACTGGCGTAGCCTAATAAAAACATTTGAAAAGAGTGATGACAAGTTCTTCCTGCACCCTAATATCCTTTTTCACCCTAATATCCTCTTCCTGCACCATCAGTATAAAATTTTAATTCCATAACTATCTTTATGGCACACTCATCCGGTTCACACTGATAAAAGAATGAGAACCGAATGGCATGCCCATGTCATTTGGTTGTCAATATTTTAGCAATGTGAATCGGATGGGGGTGTCATCCGGTTCTCATTTCTAAATCAAAACAAGATCCGGATAAAATCCATCCGGTTCTCATATCCTAAATCGGAAAACTCTTTCGTTTGTAACCGACAGCGTCCCAAACCCGAAATCAACTACTCTAATATCACTTACTAATTACTAATAAACACAAAAAATTACTTACCTATTGCTTGTTTGAAGGATTAATCAAAGATTTGAAAGAATGGAAACAAACGGATTTGAATCTGTGAACTGGATGCCTTTTCTTCGGCACGAAAGCTTTAGACCGTGGTAAAAATGGATGGAAGTAAGAATTTCGACTGTTAGAACCGAATATAGGAGTGAAGGGGTGAAGGCTAATTTGGTCTTTGTACTTTTAAAGTTGAGGGCATAACTATCATTTCATATTTTGCATGAAGGTGCAGGAAGAGGGTACTAAGGTGCAGGAAGAACTCGTCAAGAGTGATTAGTAAACACAGGTCCAACAAAAAAAAGGAGTGCAAAAATAGAAATATGGGCCAAAGCTCAATACCATGTAATGAAAAAAAAAAAAAACTGATGATCCAAAAATAATATAGGAGCAAAAATACATAATGCAAAATAAAATGCGGGGGCATAAGCAGTAATTTTCTTCTCCATACAAAATTGGGTATTGATAGTTATTTCTCTTTATTTAAATCTTACAGGATAATTCAAAAATTAAAAATTTCAAATTATCAGAGTAAAAAGTAAATAAATACAAAAACACTAATTTCATCTGGAATTTTTATCGTTATCATATAAAGCAAAAATAAAAAAACAAAAGAAGGAAAAATGATGTCATAACCTTGACCTTGTGCAAAGACGAGATGGTCACATACAATTTATTGTTGAAAAGAAATGTGAGACCGAGACCTTGACCTTACGCATAGACGAGAGGATCACGTATCTTCACTAATTACTGAAAAGTGAATTCCTTGAAAAGAAATGTGAGACCGAGACCTTGACCTTACGCAGAGACGAGAGGGTCACATATCTTCACTAATTATTGAAAAGTAAATTTGCTGAAAAGAAGTGTGAGATTGAGAACTTGACCTTATATAGAGACAAGGGGGTCACGTATCTTCACTAATTACTGAAAAGTAAATTTGCTGAAAAGAAATGTGATACCGAGACCTTGACCTTATGCAGAGACGAGAGGGTCATGTACCACTTTGTATGAAAAGATATGATCACACAATGTTCTAACAGTATCATCATACATCCTAATTCTAACATCACCAATACCAACAATATTGTAACATCTATCGTCACTTAAATAGACACAACCATAATCAGTTGATCTGTAAGTCATAAACCACTCCCTTATTAGGCGTTATGATAAGAGCATGAATCAAGAATCCATACATTCGAAAATTGAGTAGTTGAAATAGAAACCATGTCACCATCACTGTCATCAAACTCCTCATTTTGCACCACATTTACAGACTTGGATGAGTCAGCTTGCTTTTCATCAATCTGTTTTCTCCATGTTGGACAATCCTTCTTCATATGACCTAGTTGTTTACACTTGTAGCATTGAATCGTCTTTTTACCCCTCGACTTTGATCTGAAATTTCATTTTCCAGAACCATCCTTCTCTTGCTTTCTTCCATGTTTCTGACCACCTTAATGTATAAACTGTCACCTTGAGAAGAAATCTCCCCTGCATTCTGCTTTCGCTTGTTGTGCGCTAACAATGCTGCAGTAATCTCCTCAACCCTGATTGTTTCTTTCCCATACGTAAGGATTGTTACAATATGTTCGTAGGAAGAAGGCAACAAACACAACAAAATTATTGCTCTGTCTTTATCCTCGATCTTCACATGTAGTTGTGCTAGATTTGTGATTATTTGGTTGAAAATATTCACATGTTGTGCCAGATCGTTATCCTCCTGCATCTTCAGCCCATACAACATCTGCTTAAGATAGAATTTATTCATCAAGGTTTTTGACATAAACTGGGATTCCAGTTTCTTCTAGAGATTTCATATAGAGACGACAAACTAATTACATGGTACATGATCTTGTCTACTAAACACAACTGTATGGTTCCTGTTGCTCGTTCCTGCACATTCACCCAATCCTCATCCTCAATCTTCCCTGGTTTCTACGATTTTAGAGTCTTCAACATCCCTTGCCGGGCTAACAAATCCTTCACCTTCATCTGCCAAAATCCGAAATTACCATGACCATTAAATTTCACAACTTTGAATTTAGCACCTCCAAACATAGCCATCTCAACTCGCTCTGATACCAATTGTTGAGAAAATCACGCTATAAACACAGGAACGAACGAGAGTGAAGAAAATAAAGATAAGATTAAACGAGGTTCGATAATTTGTCTACGTCCTCGGAAACGTTTAAGTGGCTATATTTTTATTATTAGAGAGATAAAAAATTAGGGTTACAATTACATATGGTTATATAAATAACCCTAAACACGATATAATTACCAAAATACCCATGTACCGTACCGTGGGGCCTTCGCCCTTGTACCATCGGCCCAGTCCACTAAGCCTTTTCATTAGGTATTATGAGCCATACCTAACAAATAAGATCAAGGCAGCTTAACTCAAGAGACAAATAAACATTCGCTTACTCAAAACCGAGTATAATATCAAGCAAACACGTAACTCAGGAGATGAACAAACGTTTGCCTACTCAAAACCGAGCATAAAGATAAAGCAAAGGCTTAACTCGGGAGACGAACAAATGTTTGCCCACTCAAAATTGAGTATAGAGATCAAGCAAACGCTTAACTCGGAAGACGGGAAAACGTTCGCCCACTCAAAACCAAGTACAATATCAAGCAAATGCTTAACTCGGGAGACAAATAAACATTCACCCACTCAAAATCGAGTATAAAGATTAAGCGTTCCGAGACACTGATACCACCTGCTGGGAGTTCCAAGTGGGAAACACCAGGGAGACAAACAAGAATGAGAATAAAGCCCAACACACAAGGGAATGACACTACCTTCAACCCAAAACCTTAAGGCATTGGGTTCGTGAGTCTTTTTTTCTTATACGTTGCTTAACTTTCTCATTTCTACTAAATATGGGACTTAGACTCACACTTGGATACCTAACAATCTCTGAGAGTCCTTCTTCCACATTGGTACACTCCCCCTCGAGCGGAAACAAACGACCCCTAACTTGTATCGCCATTCACACACTTATATGTGACGCGCTTTCCTGAAACCTTTGTTAGGAAGATTTTTAATACATGGATCAAACTGTACTCGCCCAAGCCGCAAACCATCGGCTCTGATACCACTTGCTGGGAGTTCCAAGGGGGAAACACCGAGGAGACAAACAAGAATTAGAACAAAGCCCAACACACACGGGAATGACACCACCTTCAACCCAAAACCTTAAGGCATTAGGTTTGTGGGTCTTCTTTCTTATATGTTGCTCAACTTTCCATTTCTACTCAATATGGGACTTAGACTCACACTTGGATACTTAACAATCTCCCTCTCAAGTGAGAGTCTCTCTTCCACATTTGTACACTCCCCCTCGAGCATAAGCAAACGACCCCTCACTTGTACCGTCGTTCACACACTTATACGGGACACACTTACTTGAAACCTCTGTCAAGAAGACTTTCGATACAGGGATCAAATTGTACTCGCTCAAGCCGCAAACCATCGACTCTGATACCACTTGTTGAGAGTTTTGAGGGGAAACACCGGGGAGACAAACAAGAATGAGAACAAAGGCCAACACACAAGGGAATGACACCACCTTTAACCCAAAACCTTAAGGCATTGGGTTGTGGGTCTTCTTTCTTATATGTTGCTCAACTTTCTCATTTCTGCTTAATGTGGGACTTAGACTCACACTTGGATACCTAACACATAAGAATACCTCAAGGTAACATTTGTAGGGGGTTTAATTTCCCAAAACATCCTCAAACAACAACATTTGCAAGTTGTTATGGAGATCACTAGAATAGAAACCCTCTCATGTATGTCATTTTCCTAAGAAACACCAATGAAATGTAAAAATAGAAAAATAAAAGCATCATACAACAACATAGGATAATTTCTCTAGTTGGAAAAATTGGAGGAAGTTCAATATTGTTAAACTTGTGAGACTTAACTTTCCCAAATAATTAAAACACAAGGCTACAACATTGAAGATTGTGGATGCAAGATAATCATTATTGCAGTGAACCCTTATCCAAAACTTCAAAAATGACACATGGAAAGAGAGAGAAAGAATCTCGCTTTGAAAAGGTGCGATGATTGAAATGTCAAAACTTGCAAGAGCGTTGAAATCTGAAAAGATAACTAAAAGGCTTTCACTAATGAATGAAAAACCATAGAAAGAGAGATTGCGTGGGTAACTTCTTAGCTAGATCATTCTCTCACAGTGAGATAATAATGATAATACTTAACCATTCATTGAAAATTTAATTTTGTGCTTTCATATTTTATTATTTTTCTTATTAAATCAAGGTAAAAAAAAGCATCTACATCAAAAATGGCAATGTTGTCATGATTGATGCATTCACAAACACACCACATATTTCTATAGTCATTTTACTATACAACTAACACAAAAATACATTAACCTCAAATACAACGTTGAGATATTCATAAAAAAACTTATAAAATTAAATTTAACTAGTCTAACATAAATTAACTAATTTAAATCAAAATACAATTAAATAATTTGCTCAAAAAATAAGTATCAAAATTTAATACCAATTTCCTTCTAACAACATAAGTCATTAACTCAATATAAATAAAAACACAACTTTCAACAACTTCAATTATGAAAATGGTACAGCCAAATAATAAACCTTTTACACTTTTTTATAAAACAATCCTTAAAACCTTGTTGTATTCACCACTAATAAGATTTATTGTCAACAATATCTCTGAAGTTTTCATACTAACAATGACACTTCTCAATACTCTATTCAACCTTACATTGTCAACCTAAACCCTAAACAACAAAAATGTAAAAAAATTAAAAAAGTAATGATATTTTGACATTGTCATCTGTCATTACAACCAAACGACAATTTGACTTGCGATGACATAAGGCTGAGATAGCAAAAATAATATTTTTTAGATTGAGTGCAATTTTAGAGAGAAATTTTGAAATTAAAATAGGTTTAGGGTTAGAAAATTTTGTATTTTGAATATCTATTTGCCGTTGAGAGTCTCTCTGGCTTTCTTAGTCTCTCTATCGTTCTCCTCCGTCTATTCCTTCTCCTTTCCACTGGCATGGATTGTGGTTAATGGTAATACACATTCTAACATAAAAAATCCTAAACCTTACCACATGAAAGACCTCAACGATTTTGTTGGTAAGAAAACTATTATTTTTTATGTTTTAACCTTTCCTTTCAGGATGTCTCTCTCTTGCCGATTTCTGATATGGTTAAGAGCTTCTTCTCTTTGACATTACTCCTCCTATCCTCCTATATGTTGCCTTTTCCATTATTCATTATTCTGTATAACAGTTGTATGTGTGACCATCCTATACTTTTTTTTATTTCAAATCATTATTAACAAAATGACACTTATACCGTTATCCACGTCAATAAAATCTAGCCACCCAACAGTTATCAAAGGATGGTATTTTCCCACCCCGTTGTCAAATATTAATTTCAAAAATAAAATTACTTCCAAATTTTGATGAGTCACTTGCCTTCCAACAAAGACAACTTTGGTTACTTGCAAGGCCAACTCTAATATACCCTTAATGCTCTCTCTCAAATCCTATTGCCCAACAGCCAATTCTAATATATCCTTTCTACTTTCGGTCTTAAATCTTATTTCCTTCAACTTCGTCATAAATTATGAGTTTGAATTACAAATTTATCCTTAAATTGACAAAACTATCCAGCGTATTTCTCTTGGACTCTATTTTGAAGAAGTGCATACCACCTTTGTAGCAGTTTCTCGGTAGAGTGTTTTATTCTATTCCCGCCTTGAAGAGAGGAAACCAACAGTGAGAGAGACATGTGTGGGAGAACACGTTGTACTCTTAGGGCTGATGATGTTCCAAGGGCTTGTCACCGAAGCGATGCTCCTACTCGTACTCTCCATCTGGACCGGTAAAACTTATAACTTCAACATCTCAAAAATCACAACCTCACAAAACTAGCTCTTTCGAGCTTCCCAATTTTTTTCATATTTCGCCAAAACACAACCAGGGAAGCTTTTCGCGAACTTTCAGTTTTTTATCGATTGCTTGTTCTGTAGTGTTGGGTTCACTGGAACTGATTCTGAAATGGCATGACTGTTAGTTGACTATGTGGAAGGAAAATTAATCGTTTCTTTTTGTTTTTGTTAGTTGGGGATAGCTTCAAGTGGGTCTGAAATGGTTGTTTTGGGAACCAATGGAAGAAAAAAGGAACCTTTTTGCTTTTTTCTTCCCTTTTAATTTTGTTATGTTGGGGGTTTCTTCAAGTCTGTCTAAAATGGCTATCCTTGGAAAAGATGATGAAGCGTGACTCTGCCGTTGGATTTTTTTACACATTCACGCTGTTTGCCAAATCAGAATCATGGGATGAAGACGAGATGACTAATTTTATCTCGTTACAACGGACTCAAAACACACATTTCTGATCTTCATTAGTTATTCTGCTTCGCTGATTGTGTGAATGTGTAAAAAAGTTCCACTCCTGGCAATTTGGTTCTTGAATATGAATGAAATGAGATATTTTTATTATTATTATTTTTCATTTGGCCAACAATGATGGGACTTTTATGTTTTGAAAGAAATAGGTTGGTGTGGAATTTGTATTTGACAGTTGAATTTGACTACGTGCTTAGGTATAGACCGGCCTATAATGTGTCACCGGGATCCAACATGCCTGTAGTTCGGAGAGAAGATGCATCTAACGGCGGTGGCTATGTTCTTCATTGCATGAAATGGGGTTTAATCCCCAGTTTTACAAAGAAAACAGAGAAACCTGATCACTACAAGATGGTATAGTTTATGGATTCAATACTTATACTTCTTATTTATTGGAAGTAAGGGAACTTAACTAAAATTTTGAGGGCATGAATGGTTAGAGTAACTTCAATAGAGTTTGAATAAGTAATTAGTGGTAATACTAGTTGATAGTATAAACTATACACTAATGAGAAGCTAACATAGAAATACCTAGTTTCCTTACATTTATAAGCAAACCAGGGTTCAATAGTTATAGGGTCTTGTGTTTGATTCTGGATTTGGTTTCATTTGATTTATATGGGGGTTATTATTGTAGTGAGAGGAAACATAATATCTTAATCTATGTAAATATTTATGTACTATTATTTATCTTGTCATTTCCTGGCAATGAATTACTTTAATTTAGATAAAATAGTTAAGATATTTGGTATATATTGTCAGACTTGATTGCATAAACTGATGAAAACAGTTGCCATTAAAGTTTAAATTATCTTTTTTTTTTTCTATGGTGAAAATGATACAGAATTTATGGTTATTGGAAGAGAGATGCTGCGTATAGTATGGAAAATTTTAGGGGAAGGGAAGGGGGAAGCTTCCTCCTCTACCCCTTTTAAGGTCTGCAATTGCTGAGGGCAGATTCTTCCTGTATTATTGATTTATTTTGATTCTGAGAATATGTTATATAATAATAACTACAGATAATAATTTTGATCAACTATATTAGAAACAGTTAAATTTAGAGGGGGGATTTAGGGAGAGGGAGAATAGTGTCTTTTATAGATGATTGAGGGAAATGAAGAGCTTTTTTTTATAATTGTAGAATGTGTTTCCTTGGTTCTGCGTACCATCCCTGTGTTGATAGGCTTGCTGGTGGTGGAGATAAGTTCCTGTGATTGTAATAAGTAATGCAACGTCACAGGCAACAATTAACATTAAATGCATTTTAACATGTGGATATGATCTATGAACCACACAGTCTTTTAACTACAAATCAAGTTTTAATTTAAGGTCAACTGTTCTGTGAGGTGCTTTTCATTTGAGGTTTTAGCTCAAGCGCATGGCTCACATTGTAGAAATTTATAATTAAACAATGCTTAGAATTATTCACCTATGCACACGCTTAGATTTCCACCTCTTGTGTATTCATTTTCATAGCATGCCAGTATTTTTGAAGCCACTGGTAAAACAGGGCAGCTGGAAGTTCCTTTTGATTTTTTCACGGTGCTTCATAATTTTAATTATTATGATGGACAGTATGGTTCTTAACTGTTTTTTTTTTTTTGTCCTGTGCAAGGAAGAATGATTTATGGAAATCTGTGAATTTCTTCTGTCTTTATTATGAATAAGGGTACAATTAGAATTGCTCAATTTGTCATTAAAATGTTATATTTAAATAACCTTGATTATGATACCAGGTTCCTTATTGAATTATTGAATCATTCTCAACCTCTCTTAAATATCATCATATCATTCCTGAAATATGAGCCTGCCAATTTTTCTTCGTGCTTTACTACTATGAAAGTTAGAAATGTCAGTTTAGCTAAATTTCATTATGAAATTTCTTAGTGTGTTTACTGTTTTCATAATCATTATTGCAGTATGTCAACTACAATGCAATACTACTTAAAATCATAATCTGTCAAACAAAGTACTCAATCTGATGTGAAATGTGTTCTATCCTGTAGTTTAATGCTCGATCTGAATCTATAGATGAAAAGGCATCATTTCGACGTTTACTTCCTAAAAGCAGGTGCCTTGTAGCAGTAGAAGGGTATGTGTCGCATTTCTTGTTTAATTATATTTTCACCCATGCTTCTTATATTTGACTTTAACATGACTTGGGATTGCTGCTTCTAATATTATAGTATAAAAATGCTTTCCAATATTGCATGTACTGTTGAAGTTTGTCTAGTTCTATGTAAGACCTTTTTTGTTGTGTTTCCTAAACATATATGAGCTGAATCAAAATGAGTTCTGCTTGCTGGGTAGACAACAGTTGTACTAATTTTTAAGTATATATGTATATACCTTTGCCTATTATTAAATTTTTAGTCTTTTATTCTTATGTATTTTGATTCCACGTATTAACAAGAGGTTTCCTTCCTTTATGGTTTATCTAAAATTTTCAAAGTTTTTGTGGATTACATCCATGCTTTGCTTATTTGTGCCTTTATGTTCAGTTCTTTCAATTGATTTGGTTTTTCAAATATATGTTTAAGATTTTATGAGTGGAAAAAGGATGGTTCAAAGAAACAGCCTTACTATATTCACTTCAAAGATGGTCGACCACTTGTCTTCGCAGCTCTTTATGACTCATGGCAAAATTCTGAAGGTAAACATTTCTGCCCAAAGACGTAAGAAACTGAATTTATCCAAAATGAAAGAGAAGATCGCATGTAATGTTGATGTGATATTCTTAACTGCAGGTGAAACACTGCACACATTCACTATTGTTACGACCTCTTCATCTTCAGCACTTCAGTGGCTTCACGGTAAGTCATGCACTCTAAATTTTGGCATACCAACGGAAATGACCTTCTATGTGGATTTTTCCTTTGTTCGGTATTAGCAACCTTTTATAGTTCTTGTCCTACTGGAATGCCTAACTAGGTATGCCTCCTTTTCCTTTAGTAAATTAATAGAAAAAACACTTCACAGAGCATAAGTTTCCTACCAAGTGTCAACATATGGATAGTGGCTAAGCCTTCATGCACAAGATTCTTAGGATATATTAGATTATAAACATCCCCTTTTCGCCTTTTACCAGTTGAGGACAACTGCTCTAATATTCATATTTTTGAGTGGCCTAATGTTATTGTTAAACACTGGTGAAAAGAGAAACAGTAAGCTGAAACCGTGTGTGGCAGCACAGGTGCTTTGTTCATATTGAGAAAAAATAATCAATACAATAAATAGAGATTTGATATCCTCTGATTATAAACATATGACACGGAAATAAATAAAAATCTTTCTAATAATACATATATAATCTAGGTATTTCTGATTATATAAAATCAGCTCCTTATTTCTGTAATTTAAACAATATTCCTGATTATATTATTTTTATAATTATAACAATTATATTGGTGAAATACTTATATATGTATACTTTAATGTATCTCCTTAGATAGAATGCCTGTTATTTTGGGCAGCAAGGAATCAACTGATACCTGGCTAAGCAGTTCTGATTCCAGTTTTAAGAGAGTGATGAAGCCATATGAAGAATCTGATTTGGTATGTGTTTTACAGAACGTTGAGGCTGTAATCACTGTTTTCTTCATGTCGTTAAGATTTTCTGGCCTAGTATCGTTGCATTTAGTATTGTTAGTTTCCCCATTTGTTTTTTCATCTCCAGGTATGGTACCCAGTGACACCTGCTATGGGGAAGGCATCGTTTGATGGACCTGCGTGCATAAAGGAGGTAGGACACTTGAACATTCATTCAATGTTTCTTGTCGTTTAGACTTTCTTTAGTTTGAACATCTTAAATATGTATGTCTTGGTGTGTTAAGTTGAACATGTAATTCAATCAACTTGTATTCTATTCAAATATAACAAAGAAATATGCCAGAACACTCAATGGTCATGTTATTGTGCCCGTGTTTGTTGAAGGGGGGCCCAATGTTTCATAAGTTAACTATTGTCATGTTCTTGCTTATGTATTTACATGTTTAGGGTGTACACCAATCTGTGCACATGATTTAAATATTGAAAATTTAAAACCATAGTTAGCATTATCCCATGTTTGGCAGATTCAAGTAAAGGCAGAAGGGAACACGTCAATCTCTATGTTCTTTTCAAAAAAGGGAGCTGAAAGTAAAGACACAAAGCCAGAGCAGAAGTTCCCATGTCATGAATTTGTCAAGACTGAAGCTACGGAAGAGTTGATTGAAGGAGCAAAAACTGAGGACGGAGACAATGACTTGAAATTCAGTGGTTCTTCTCATTCTCAAAATGCTTCTATGCTCCCAATTAAGCGTGAGTATGAGACTTTTTCAGCTGATTCAAAGCCAGCATTGGCAAATCCAGATCAGATAAGTTCGACCCCTGCAAAGAAAAAGGAAAAAACAAAAACTGCGAATGATAAACAACCAACCTTGTTTTCATACTTCGGAAAAAAGTAACTACTAAACTAACGGGTTTTGGTTTGCTTGAACATGAAGATTTGTGTGTTTGTATTGCTGCAAATTACATGTATGCATTTCCTTTTGCTTGTGTATTTCCTTTGTAGGTCACGTTTTGGTTGTACATTTACAATCTCTAATCTTGTAGGAAGGGCTCCTTTTTAACCTATGTAGTTCATGTTCAAGGGGAGTTTTATATAGTAATGTTATTATGATTTTGATGGTCGCCAAATGTGGTCTCAGCTTTTGCCTGTTAAACTGGAAAAATACTTCCTTTTTGGATCATTATCTGTTACAATTTCAAAGTATTTTATATTGTCGTGCCAAATATCTTTGAACATTCTTGCAACAAAACCCAAAATTGGCAATCAATCACTTCTCGGGTCCTTGTTGACTTTTTATTTCTAGTTGAACTCAATTTATTAATCTGCAACAAAATATAAGTCTTAATTTAAGATATGAATATAAATTAATGGTCAATCATATGATCCTAGAGAGAAGTTTAGCTCAGTGAAATATAACCAGGTTCCGAAATACGTATGAATAATAGAGCATTCTAGTTAAAATAGTATTTTTAAGCCTAACAACATTTTGGTTTGGTCGAGATTGCATTAATTTCTGCTCATGATTTGAAATTCTAATTCAATTGAAGTAGTTTTCCTTTCTTTTTCTGGTATCTTCCTGGTTTCTATAATTCATACTTTTTCAGTTTTAATTGTGGACTATGAATAATTTCTGAAACTTCTCAGGCTTTGTACTATAATTTGTCGAACACCGATTTCCATGAATACTTTTCTTGATTACTTTAGAACCTTAGAAAAAAGACTTAATTAATTTAAACTAGTTACTTAGGATGAAACCAAGTGGTCTTAATAACATAGCCCTTTTGGAAAACTAATTGCTCTTTGGTGTTTTGAATCTTTAACAGTCTTGCATTATTGATGAGGACATAGTAAACGTGCATCATCCCAACATTTAAACAAAGGACTTTGTAAAAACCTTATCAAGTGCGTATTAAACATATCCGATTATACACCAAAGCAAACGAGTAATTTAGCCTTTTGACATTTTACATGAAGGTTCACAAAAGAGAATGTATATTAGATTCTCCCTCCAAGTTGAGTACATTTTCTGAGGCAGTTCTGGTCACAAGATTTTTCCTTCACGTACCAATAGAGTCATTCTTTTAGTTTTACACTTTTCACTTCTTCACATTTTGAAGGAGAAAAAAAGAAAAAAGATAGGATATGAAATGCATTAATTGTGACTAACAAAGAGGAAATAGTTGGGGGCGTAGAAGAGGTAGAGACCAACAATAAGCCTCTATCCAATGCCCCTTTGGTGTTATTTCCATGATGATCTTCTTCAACATCCTAAGGGGAGCCATCACACCCCATTGTACCACAGGACGTGATCCAAGGCAGAATCCTCTTCTCTTGTTCCCTAGCCTAATGCTGCTGCCTCGCCGCCGCCGCAACCGCCGCCGAGGACGGCACAAACCAACCAACATGGTAGAACTTGGCAACATTGAAATGGTCACACCACCACCTCTCTTGAACATCTTAGTAACCTCTCTATTCTTCCCAAATGTTTTGTTGTGTGACATTACATGACACTAAACTCTTATATACTATGTTTAAAAGGTACGTCATTCATGATCATTATAATGGTCATAATGGCAGCAATTATAACAAGCCTAATGCTATAGGAATAATTCTAGTGTGCAAATAAAATAATGGTTGAGATGAATCCCTTTATTCTTCTTTAGTAGTTTAGGGTTGTGGTTGCCATCATTAGAAGGAGTATGCTTATAAGTTAAGATCGAATAAAATGAATTTAAGGTAGCCGTAAGAACTTTTTCCCTATGAGCTATTATTGTGACTTGTCTCATGCTTTCCGTATGAGAAGGAAGAAGAAAAAGTTATCACATTATCGTTTTTCTAATTCATTTTTGAATAATGACGCTCCACCATGGCCATAAAAAGCACTTTAATTAGATCGATCGTATGAAATATAATCATTTTCACTGTATAATAATTGATTAATCCTATGGGTATGCTTTATGAATGTATAGTATTTGTTTATAGCTTAGTTTACGTACTTTGTTCATAAACTGAGATTTATCGTACAATATAATTAGACACAGATTAATTAAAAGTTTTACTTTAATGACTATGCATTAACTGCGTAAAATAATTTTACATCTTTAACTAATTCAAAGTCATCAGTTTGTTATTTTTTTAAAATAATTAATGACGACAAAATAAAACTATTTTATACAGTTAATAGTCTATTTCTAATAAAGCTTTGGAAAAACAATAAAAGAAAGACCCTTGAATTTGAATTTGCCCCTTTTGTATTGGCACTTTCTTTAATTTGGAGAAGTGCAAAAGGTGTAGCCAAAAGAAGCAATAGTCATTTGGGAAAAAAATAGGAAAAATGTTCTTAATTTGGATATGGAATGAAATTTGGTTAGTTGAACTTTTTTTTCCCATGGTCACTTCGAATCTGTGCTTATGTCATTAGCATATTTTAAATAATTAATTATTTGTCTAATATGATCATATTAAACTACCTTTGTGTTCCAATTCCCAACTTTTGTTTATAACAACTTTTTCATTGTTAAATAATTTATGCATCACAGTATATCAAAGTAATCATGAGAGAACTAATTAGTGCGATCATGAATTAATTACTACCGTAAACAATAACACAATTGGCAAGTCATTGAACTTTGAAGGTATAGTTTATGTCTTAATATTTAGAAATATATGTAAAATCTTGTCATTATTTCTGATTAGTTCACAATATACAAGTGTGGAGGTATAGAATATATACTTCTAAATTTTTCTTTTTTCCTGTAATAATTTCCTTTTATTCTTTTGTTTCTGATAAATTTTTATTTTAACTTTTATCCCTAAAACACTATCTAGAGCCTTTTATTTAATTGTTTAACGTACTATCTAAACTAATTTTGCAAAAAAAAAAAAATATTATTAAGAATGAAAAGATTAAAAAAATAAGTAATTAGAAATAAGAGAAAAATCTAATAACTTATCATACACCAAAAACATTTAAATCTCTTATTTATTATTAACAATTTTCACATAATAGTACTCATATCCTTCTTTATAAACAAAATGGGGCTACCCAAGGAGAAGTAATGAGGTAAGTACATTGCTTAGAAAGCATTTCTAATTATCTCTTGAGTTCATTAAGCTCTAAGAGAGACCATCAAGATGGAGCTATACATAGGGATCTATCCCTAAGCATTAGATTATGGTGTTTCATTTATATATGTTCAAATTGATGATTTTTATGAGAAAAAAAATAAAAGTTTGTCTAAGTTGTTTGGGAACCTTCTTGCTACAACGTTGCTTAATAAAAAGTTTAGACAAGTTCTCAGCTATAAATACTTTGCATTCTTGTTATAGATGCTTTATTAGAATGTGGAATTAAAGTAGGGGACCATGGTGAAACCAGTTTGTATTCTTAGTGGGAATAAAAGCAAAGGGCTATTTGCTTTTTCTATGTTGGTTTGGACTAGTTTAACACATTTGTTTTGATTAGAGATATTCGAAACATAGTTTCTAGATAAAACTTTTCAGAAAATTAAAGGCGTTAAATGGTATTCTTCAATTTTAGAGGAAAATATGTCACACTACAAAGAAAACACCATCAACTAAGCTTCGTCAAGTGTAAATTACGTAGTAACCAAAATTGTGGTCACTAAAAAATGTTTAAAATAAATATAGTTCTAATACTCTTCAAAAATAATATATATATATATATATATATATATATATATATATATATATTATGCATAAAAAAATACATATTACAACTTCATGTGCCAATCAATATTTCTTAATCTAGTATGTTAATTTAAATGTTAATTAACTTACTTAAATTGCTACATTTTTGTTTTTTATAACTATTTTATATAATTAATATTAGAGCACAAAAAAAAATATATTAATTTTCCCAGTGTAACAATTAGTTTTATATAATATATATAAAAGATTATGTCCAAAATTAACTATAAAAAATTTATTTTCATATATTAATGCAAAATAGTATTTTTTATGTGAGGAAAATTATGTCACTTTAAGACCTGTCGTAGATATAAATTATACAAAGAAATGACCTAGTTTTATGCTATTAAAGATGTGACAAAAAAAACTATTTAATGTAAATTTGTTGAAAAAAAACACTTTTTCACATCAGTGAAACATCATTATATGTAAAATAAAAAATATGACTTTTTACTTCGATTAATATTATAACTAACTAAGATTGAGATATTTTACACCCTTATAACATTGACTAAAGTAAAAAACCTTATTTGTTTAAAAAAAAAAGAAAAATAGTTACTTTTGATACCGGTTATAACTAAAATAGAATGTGTGAATATAAGGTATAATATTAAGTGACGTAAAAACCATGTTTCTTTAAATAATTGACTCATTTTGGCATCAAGGGAGAACTTCTATAAATCATTTCCAGCTAAACAATATTCGTATATTTAAATAGTTTTAACACAATAAAACAGTTATAATAACTAAATTATCTTTTTCAATCTGAAATATTTTACATTGCAAACTATTGTGTACTATGATCATCATTAATAATAATTTTGTCCTTCTAGAAGATATAACATCCTAAATAATAAATAAAAGTAACTGAAATATTGATACACTTAATTGAATAACAAAAATATAATAATAATTTAATACTTACAATTTATTGTGGGAACTCAAAAGCCATTTGTTGTAAACAGCATTCCATATCTCATACAGTAGAGGAGGAGATGAAGGGTTACAACATTTTTTAAATCGTTATACTTCTTTTATAACTTTTGTGAGTCTCTGTTGTAATAATACATATTTTTTTTTTCAATAATAAGGTGCATCGTTTAACTATTATGGCATTCCTGACAATCCTGAATAGCTATTATTTTATCTTATAATGGAAATAAAACAAATATTACAAAAACCTATAATTATATATAACTCAAATTCAATGCAGTTGCACGACATTAAAAAATTTACAATTGACTAAATTTTTATCTATTTAATTTAATGTATATTCATGTAATTAGGTGTATTTTTTTTTCAAAAGTTAAATGAAATTTCAAGTACTCTTAATTAAATATTTAAATTTTTTTCTAGTCATTTTAATTTATCTATTTCTAATTTACTTCTTTCCAAATATTATTAGATAGATTTATTGATATAAATTGTACAAACATATAATTAAATCTTACGTTAAACAAATATACCGAGTCAATTTTCAAATTTATTTACATTTGTAAATACGACTATTATAACAATGACAAAAGTAGTGATAAAAATGAAAAGTAATGTTAATTCAAAAAATTATTTCTATAAATTATTTTTTCTCTGCCTAATTATTTAAAAAAATATTTTTTTTAATTTATCAATAATTTATTTATGATATTAATTATTCCAACTCAATGAGTTGAATTATATCAAGCACTTTCCGTTATCTTTTTACAGTTCTTTATTTCTTCTTTTTTTCATAATTTTTTTATTTTCATATTTTTCAAATTCTGATTTCCTTATAATATATGTACTTCTAAATAATTATTTCTTCAATATTTACTTGTCTAAATTATTATATTCTATACACTTATTTTTAAAAATAAATATATTTTTAATAAAAAATTCCCAAACCATTTCTTTTATGAAAAAAATAGTTTCTTAAAAAAAAAATCCTCCCTCCATTATTTGTAAATGAAAAAGAAAACAAATAAAAATTCAGCTTCGAGTTGGATTTCCTAAAAACTAAAATTTGGTTGGTTGGAACTTATATATACACATAAGGTGTATTATATGTATAGATAAATGACAAAATGTGCTATTGGAAGAAAAAAAAAAAAACTAAAATCTGGTGAAAAAAAATACTATATTGGTAGACTCGTCATCATTTTCTACTGAAAGAAAAAATAAATAGAATTCACTTCCCAAAACCTAAATTGGATTAATTTTTCGACAACGGAGCGTAATAAAAAAGAAACCAAAATTCGGATCTCTAATAAGGAGTTTTGGCTTTACACAATAAAATTTGTGTACTTAAACGAGAGGAAGAGTGTGCTATACGGGAAAAATTTCTGAGCACCTGTGCCAGCTGGGAAAAAAAAAATCTACAAGTGGATGTTTTACATTTAATTAATGTGCTAAATTCACGTGATCTTTTTGTTGCCATCAACTTATATATTTATATTTATATTTAATTAAATTATTATAATAAATATATGTATAATTCATTTTGATTTTTAATATACTCTACTATAATTAAAAAAATATTTGACTAATATCTTTGACGAATTCCTAATTTGGAAATATTTAAAGTTAATTTGATTTTGTGTACGCGCCTTTCCTTGACCAAATTTATAAAGCCACAAAGAAGTGTCTCTTTGCCAAAAACATGGAATTAAGTACATTGATTGTGATGCACATTTTGATATAAAATTTATGATGGACATTAAAAAAGGAACACATCTCAAATATGTCTAAAAATGAAATTTTCTTGGATTTAAACTTCGAAATCAGTTTTAAGTGGTCCTTAGTTAGTGAAATAATGGCTTTTTTCAAATATTCAAATTGGAATCTTAAAAAGTCATAAACTCACAGTATGAGAATGCATTAAGATGGTAAGCAGCGGGCATTTACACAGTTGAATGTCCCATCGGAATTAAAACGCCACATTATGTACAATGAATAATTTAAATATTTAATTTAAAAATTATCTTTTACCTAATTATTCATTTATTACGTAATTCAGAAGAGTTGTTTTGTTTTAATTTACAAAAATACTTCTTGTGGTAAAAAAATAATTTATTACGTTGTTTTCTTAAAAAAAACGTTATTATTTTAACTATTGACAATGTCATTTAGAAAAAAACTAGTAAAATTGAATTTAGAAATGTAAATATAAATAATAGATTTTGCAATAAGATAAGAGTTGGGTTCGTATAACAATCATAAAAAAAAAAAAAAAAAAAAAAAAAAAAAAAAAAAACAAGACTCAAATAAACAAATTGTATTATACAAAATTCTATACATATATGAACATATATATACATATAACCAAAAATAATAAAAAGTCATGTAAAAACAAAACATCATTTATAAAAATACAAAACAAGAATACGAAGATAGATGTTAGATATTATTTCTAAAGTATAACACTACCATTTGTACTTTTTCCTAAGATGATTTTTTTAGTTGATGCGTAACAATTTTTTACATTAATTTTAAATCATGTGGAAGCACTTTTGTAACATTAATTTTTATCCTTAAACGAAAAATTAATATGTTTCAGATAATGTTTGAATCTTAATCTTAATAAAGATTTTTTAAATATTTTTGTAGAATTTTCCTTTAGAATTATCTTTATAATCTTGATCTTACTAACTTAACAATGTGTGTAATGAAATGGAGTCTAACATCAAAGTGTTTAGTTCTTTTAGAGTATATTGGAATATCAACTATATATATGACATTTTGACTATCACAAAGAATATTTTCACAATCTTACTCACATCCTAGCTCTCTTATCATCCCCTTTCAACTATAGAGCCTCTTTCACCTATTCTATAAGCACAATATTCTCTATTTGAGTAATATTGATTGCAAGCTAACTTTTCAACAAACTATAGCTCCAAACAATGTGAAAACATAGCCAGAAGTAGGCTTTCTAGTGACCACATTGCCTGCATGGTATGCATCTACAAACCCTTCAATAGCTTCTATGTTATAGATAGATTATTCACAATTCTAGGTAATACCATTCTATTCAAATAAGAATGTGTGCCAAATCAATTAAGAATGTGTGTCAAATTTGTTGAGACTTAGACGGTCTAATCCCTTTAAATTATTTTGATAATAACAAATATTGAAAGTGATATATACATATATGTCTGTGTGCACGTGTGTGTCCAATATCATATGAACCATTTAATATGTGTTTTATGTGTAGTTCACCAAGACCATCCAATGGTCATCCTTAGTTGATAGATACTACACTAGTTTATGCATACAATGATAAAATTATACTAGCCTGATTACAAAAGATTAGATTGAAGTTAATAGGCAACAATAATCTTCTTGATCAAACCTATATAAGAGTACTCAAGTTGCAAGAGAAGAATACAAGATTCATTTGTAGTATTCAAAGTTTTCATAAATCTTCTAAACATTCTAAGTTTTAATGGAAAAGTTATAATCTTAGTATTCTTCACTCTATGAAATTATCCTTTCAGCTTTAAATCGTTATCTCTTTGAGGGTTTCTTTTCACTTGTTTTGAGGTCTTAATCTCAATAGAGATTGAGACAAGATAACTATGAGTGATTTGTGCACTTATTGTAGTCGTGAGTGGTTTGTGTACTTACTCGTAATTATTAAGGGATTTGTGGAACCTCTTAAGAAGTTGTCTTAAGGGAAACTTAAATGAAGCCGATGTGTTTGGGTGAACTATTATAAATATTTATTTTGCTTTGCTTGTTCACTAGATGATCTAGCATGTTGTTCACGATAAAGAGTCTAGGGATCTACTTAAGCCCCATCTAGAAGTAGCTCTTCCAATAGTTGGTATTAGAACTAACCCTTGATGTTAGTTCGTAACAGTACAAGAGGCACAATCCTACAAAAAGACTCATAAATAATAATGGATAAGTTGTTAACCATCCATATTTGATCAAAGGTGAAAGTTATAACTACTACAAGCTAAGGATGTTGTCTTACTTTGAGTCACGTCATGTTGATATGCTAGATGTGGTTGTGAAAGGTGTACTTTCTCCATATGATGTGAATCAACAACACGTACCACAAAAATCAGGACTAAGGATTAAAAGTACCCTACTAATTCAATGCCAAAGCTCGACACACTCTCATGTCTATTGTTCCAAAGAGGAATTCACTAAGGAACACTCTCTTACATGTGTTAAGGAAATGTGGGATACAATAGTTGTGACATATGAAGATTCGAAGGAAGTGCACGCAACAAATTCAGTCTTCTAAATTTCTAGTACTAGATCTTCTTATAGAGGAAAATGAGAACATCCAAGTTGTGATAAGAAAATTCCAAGTAATCATTGACGAACTAAGATCACTTGGAAGAGTTGTTAACACCTATGATATTATCAACAAGTTCTTATGCACACTTCTCCCTTGATGGAGAGAGTAAGAAAAAACTCTTTACACTTCAAGGAATCTCAAGAAAATGTCTTTAGAAAAGCTTATAGGAATTCTAAAGGTTTAAAGGAAGGTGTTACACCAAGATGCTCTAAGGAGTAAGGAATGTCCAATGCTCTCAAGGTCCAGAGGCCAAAGAAAATAATTATTGGACTTAAGAATAAAGTCAAGTCATGCTTCCTAAAAGAGTTTAGAGAAGTTGGTTTTGATAATGATGTTTGAAGAAGATGTTGTTGAAGATGTATTGCTTGTTATTGCTTCAATTGAATATCTTTTTCAGTCATACACAAAAAGTAAATCATAAGTGCTTCAATTCAATACATTGCTTTAATCATAAAACATGTATTGAGAAAGATTTTAATTGAAAGGTTAAAATACACTGAAAAAGGTTTCAAATTCAGGTTAATCGATTATGTTTTTATATAATCGATTAATTTGTTCTTAGTGTACTTTTCTTTTGATAATGGATTAAAACAGAGAAAAATGTCCATAAGTTTGGTTAAATTTTTAGTCTAGTCTAGTCTAGTTAAACTCTATTACAATTTTTATTCACCAACATGTTACCTAAAATTGGTTTTCAAAGTTATTCCTGTGAATCAATCCTCATATTACACATTCTATATGAATCGTCAAACTAAGAGTCCTTATATTTATTCACATTACTTCCACATTTGAAAAATTATTTACTTCAATTGCTCAAATTAACTTCATTTATCTTTTAATATTAGACGACATCGTTTATAATTTGTTTCACGATCATTTGATCTCTTTTGAAAAATACCGTCTATATAGGATAGATGAAATATATCAATCATCTAATACGTTGGATATTTTTATAGTACAATTTTCTAACACTTTCTATATTGAAAAATATTCAGTAAAAGTAATAAAATTCATTAATACATACATATATATATATATATATATATATATATATATATATATATATATATATATATATATATATATATTAAGAAACATCCCAAATAATGTCTTAGTAAACAAACCATATTTTATACTTAATTATGTTTAAGCACTAATTGAAACCTTAGGGTGTTAAACATTTGTCTTAACAATCTCTCTCACTTAAATGTCAAGTTATAGTTTGAGGAGAAGTCTCCAAATGAACCTTTGAATGATCGTGATATGTACTTGAAATTAAAGTTATCATTTAAGTGCCACTTGAGCAACTAAATTGATTTTCAAACAATATATACATAACTGACAAATTATACAATTTTTTTTTCATCACATAAAGAACTTATTCAACTATTTTAAACCATTCTATCTATTTTTAGACCTCAAATATAATTAGTTTCAACGATAAAAACATTATTTATATAATTCCTAATTAATATATATATATTCACAAAATATTTCGAGGATAACATAACCATTCTTTCAATAATTATATTGCAATTTAAAATCTAAATACTTCTAAAATGTAGGTAAGTTTTACTTAAGATTTTGTTCTTTACCAAATAATAACAATCCTAAAAATAACAAAAGATGTGAAAATAAATAAATAAAAACTCCAAAACCTAAGCAAATACCACCTAATTAAAAAAAAAAACACCAATCACTAAAGCAATTAAGATAATACCTTTCTCAGCTGAGTGAAAATGTGAAAGCTTTATGAAAAAAGTTAGAAGAAAATAATGTACAATAACTTTAGAATAAAAACAAACTTATTTTAAAATAAATTTTGATTATTAAGAATTGAATTTTAGTCTATCAAACATCTTGTATAAAAATATAATAAAAAAGAACTAACAAAAGTATAGAAATACTAGAAAAAGAAAAATAAAAATAAAGAAAATGTAAAAGGAGAAAAATAAATATTAAAGAAATAGAAATAGATCCACACTTACAAAATGATGAATAACATATCTTTTTATAAAACATAATATGTAAAATGTAGTTAGTGTTTGTTTGTAAGTTAGACCAAATCAATGAGTGGACATATTTGTTCTACTCTTTTTCAGAAGGGGAAAACCTTAGCGACTGTACAACGCAAAATAAACGCACTTAGGTCTTGTAAATTTCTTAATGGAATATACGAAATAAAATCTTATTTTTTAAACTATATGATTTCCCACATTATAGCTGGTCTATTTACAAAATCTCTTTACTTTTTTCTAAAAGTATTTATAAAGGGAATATTTTCCCACCATGTCACACCAACAGGAGTTGATTTAGTAAACTCTAGCACTCCTTTTCCACATACTTTTACAACCTTACACACGCATCACTGTGCAGAAAACAGAGGATAGAAGTATAGTTTAAAAAATTCTCGTGCATAATAATTTATTTATTACTTTAAATAATTTTGTAAAGTTTAATCAACAACTTAATTAGCTTTTATTTTATACACATATTTTATAAAATATTAAAATCTTAAATAAAACGGACTCCTTTTTCATCACAAAGTCAGTCAAACCGGCTTTAAACATTGGAATAAAATAATCTTAACTGCTCTCACTTTTTGCACACAGTGTCCTCTCACGTCCCGTTTTGAAGTGTGATCATCAATCATCTCATTCATCTGCACGACAACATGTTTTAACTATTCATGATTTTGGCTGTTTTCCAACCACAGTAATCGATAAAGAGGCTGCTGATTTTCTTTCCTACGAGGGAAGAAAAGAAGCATTTTTCACTTTCCATAATCCAAAGGAATTTCAATTCGGCTCACCAATCGAAGTTTAACCCTTTAAAAAAAGACGTTTTCCGAGACAGAAGGGTTTTCCGAGACAGAAGGATCCAGAAACATGTATATACATTTAACATAGGACGAAAGGTCCCTAACAAAAATCAAATTGCACAGAATCCAGAATCTATTTATGCATCCAAAATGTCCCCAAAACGTAAAAGGTAAGGTAACCAAAAATGGAAGAATTAGATATCTTCATATCTCATATCTGTCACGGGATTTGATTCTGCCAAAACAGTAAAAACAGATCTGAGAGAATAAACGTACCAACTACCATTAGTTTGGTTTCCATGCAATGGCAGCAAAACACAGCATAAACCATTGTACAAAACCACCATGCCCCTTTTCCCAGTTCAGCTAAAGATATTAAATTTACCACAAGATTATTGTTATTATAAGAATAACAACAATATATTATATCAGTCGGCATCAGGGGTAGTGCCATTATTGGTGGAAGGGTTTTCCTCTGGCTTGCTTGAAACTGAAACCACCTCTTTGCAAACTTTTGCAGGGTATTTTATGGCATTGAGTTGAACCTTTCTCAAAGCAGCTTTACCAAGATCAACACCACAAATGTCAGAGAGCCTCACAAGGTAAAGCAACACATCAGAAAGCTCTTCCCCAAGATGAACCTTTTCTTCTTCTTTCCAATGGGGAAGACCCTTTGGAACCTCTCCTTTCCACTGAAATATCTCAGACAATTCCCCTACTTCACCCACCTATCAACACCAAAACCACAAAAAAAGAAACTCAATTTTGATATTAATATTTGCAACAATAAAATGTGTCCTATTTCTGCAACTGCAACAATTAAAGCTCTAATTCCTTCTAATCTTTTCAGGTTTATTTTGGAACCGTATTATTTTGGCAGCTTCAGCTTGTCCTTCAGCATAACATTGAACATACTTATGTCCCACTTGTACTCTTGGTGGGAACAAAAGTAAAAAAGTTAAAAGCGAAATTGAAGGCCGAAAAAAATTACAAATCTTCTATGGTAACAACGACATGGAATATGTTCACATTGCAAAGTCGATTTTGATTAGGGTTTGTGACAAGGTGACAAAATCTCAAAAAAGACAATGACAAATACTAATTACAAAAAAAGTGATTGCATATTTGAATGGGTAGTGAGTCATTTGATCCAACTCGCCGTGTTCCATGGCGGTTTACGCGATTCTCGGTTACAATAAAACCCTTTAATTTTTATTAGGTTGAAATTAATTGCATTTAAAAAATATTGATTAGCGTTTCATACTATTAAAATGCATTCTATTATCAATTAATATATCACTATAATCACCGGAAGTGTTTATAAAAAGTTTACATTCACTCCATAAAAAGATCTAAACTGTGGCACATACGAAGTTAATCCAACACGGTTACATAATTAAAAAAATGCATGAGAAAAAAATTGTATTGAATAAAATACCTCAGAACACAGTAACTAGAAATTATGCCAAAGAAAAACAATTAAAAAATCTACATGCAACTCTCTACCTTTGAGATGAGAAATCTATATGAAATTTTAATTCACACTTGATGATAAATTTTGTAATACAAATTTAAAAGAAAATGGTTTTACTTCAAACTAACTTTAAAAACTTAAAATTACATAAAATAAAATGGGAAAAACAACTAAAGACAGCTTATAGCTCCAACCCTCTTAAAAAAAAAGCCAACTTGCAAGGAAATTTTTGTTTATGCAAACATTAAGAATCGGCGACAACCCCATTCTATATAATGTGTGACTCGGGTGAGTCGTCTACAAAACCGAAAAAAAGAAAATGGTCAACAAATTACAATAACAACAAGGAGATTCTTCTTTTCTATATACCCTTTCCTTCTTTCATGGATCATAAAGAACCACGTTACCCACATAAAAAAAAAAAAAAAAAAAAAAAAAAAAACAAAAAAAAAAAAAAAAAAAAAAAAAACGAGTACTGTGTACAAGCTACACCATAAACCAATAAAGTTCACAAAAGGGTGCAACAATAAACCAAAAAAAAATCATTTTTTTTCATGGGGTATTGAAAAGAAGCTTACCAGAGCCAACAGAAGGTTTCTTGGGCTGTGAAAACGGTCCCAGTCTCTCTCCTTGGCAAACTGAGCCAATAACTGCTTCAGCGTGTCGAGGGTCACAGGGGCTTCATCAGCAATCCCAGTCATGATGGAGAGAAAGAAGAAAAGAGAGAAGAGGATAAGATGAGTGGAGAAAGACGAAGCAGAAGGAACAGAAGAGAAGGTTATGAAATGAGAGTAAAAGACATTGTTTCCTGAGAATATATAGAAAATAATAAATAATACTAAATACTATTGATGTTTATTTATAATAATAGTTTAAGGAAAGAAGAATAGGGTGAGAAAAGCAAGGGCAAATGAAGGGGTGCTTGCTGCTGCACAGTCGTTTTCGCACCTTGGAATTGGAAGGCAATGCACGACTTTCATTTGTCTTTGAGTCCGTGGAAACATGGAAAGTTATCCATATTTTAATATCTTATTTAAATTTTTCTTAAAACATAAAAAATGTTAATGACACATTTTAAAGATTTTTTTTAAGCTCACATGTAAGATATCATTTTCAATCTTGACATTTAAGCGAAGTTTAACAATTATGTGAATATAAAAGAAGAAAAAAAAAATAGATATAAAACATGAAGATCGAATCACATTCATGTCCCAAAAAAACAAATAATGACACACTTACAAAATATATAGCCATAGCAAACCAAAGTCTCAAAGTTAATATCTATTAGGAAAATAGTTTACGCTCGTAATGAGAAGAACATTAAATTAAATCATGTAAAGTTCAATATATTATTAATCTAAAAAAATTATTAGTAATTTCATAACTTTTAATTTATTTTATTAGAAAATTATTAGAAGATATATGAGAAACCTTAAAATTTATAATTTCATAACTTTTAATCTACTTCATTAATTTTTCTCTAAGAACCTAGGGGATAAAGTGAAAATAAGATAAAGTTCACAAATCACACTTGAATTGTCTTTCAACTATAAATATTTAGGAAGATGATACTTTAACACTGGTAACAGTCATTTACCTCCATTTGACACTAAAAAATAATATTATTTTATTAAAATATAGTATTTTATTATACAAATCAGGAGTGAAATGGTGTTATTTTGCTACAGTGGTGTCAAAGTAGATTTATTCAAATATTTATAATTACAAGTCATACAAATATTTATAAGTAAGACAATAGTCATTAGCTTTACATAAGTAATATTTTATGTACTCTCCCACACATTTTTTTAAAAATGACTATAAATATTTTTTTCGTTTAAAACCTGTCAAGATTTTTTTTCAACTGACATTGACAAAGTTTTATTCGCTAAGATTGTTTTTATTGATATTAGCCACAATTATTTACGCTGACATCAATCTGGTTATTTTTACAATATTGTTGGTAGAAGTTTTTTCTTTTGACTATTCGATTGATGTTGGTTACAATTTTTTTCTCAATTGACATTAACAAAAAATAATCCTAGATAATGGTGGACGAAAGTGTTTATAGTTAGCATTAGAACAATAATTCCAACAGACCATTGAAAAAAATAACATTGGTTGTTGATGAAAAAAAATAATTGTTGGAAACATCAATAAAATAGTAACCACGATAGACATTAATATAAAAAAATTAGGAATGTGAGCAAATTAAGGGATATAATTTATTTGTGGTTTATTTTTTCCCAACTTACAAAGTTGAAACTTAAGATTTTCCTATGGTCTTTTCATTCTATTCTTAGAACAGACATTATAAAAACTCTTTATGTTCTAATTTCTTTTGATACATTTTCATTAATCAATTTATATTTTGTTGTGTGTGATGGTATAGTCTATTTTAGAGTGTTTGTCTTCTCATGAGATAAGTTCCTTATTTTCAAGACTCATAATGTTAAACTCTTATTTTATATTCAAGGGGTGCTCATATTTAAAGTTGCACTTCACAAGAGTTTCTTCATGAGACAAATCACTCTTATCTTCATCATCAAATGATGTGCGTAAAGATTCAGAGATTTGGGTAGACCTAGATACAAACTTAGGATTGTCCTTTTCATCTACGCTAACCATTAGGCATAGACCTGTCTTTTCTCTGTCAAATTCAAAGTTAAAGCTTGAGTTTGACACATATCTATGTTTGCTTTGTATTTTTTCTCTAATGAGTCCCATTTTTTCTTAGTTCATTTTAGCCTGCAGATTTCATTAATTTTTTCTTTTGACCAAGCAAATTCTAGAACATACCTAGCTTTGTCATTGAGTTCCATCTAATTAACCTCAACCTGTGTCTAATATTTTTCTAGAGTCTTTATCGCCATGTTTCCTCTAGTTATGGTGTTCCATAACCTATAATGTGTGGACTTAATGTACATATCCATTTTGTCCTTCCAATGTTGTAGTCTTCTCTTCAGAATACTAAAGGTCTTGAGATGGATGTTCCTTCCGCTGCCATTTGTTGTGTCTTCCTTGTGTGTTAGATATTTTCCTCTACATGTTGTTAGGTGTTCAACCCTTTAGAGGTTGAGCTCTGATACCAACTGTGAATACAAGAATGAAGGATTGAATTGTGTTTTTTTGTTGTATTTTTCAAGTATATTATCTGACAATGAGAATTCAAATGACAATTTTATATAATAAGTAATCAATTAATGGTAGGCGCATCTGATGTGATGTATCGGATAATGATGTGATGTATCGGATAAAGATGTTTAACTTAATTGACTTTCTTATTTAAAAGAAAAACATTTTAGGTATATGTAATATTGTGATGATTCTCCTTTTATGTAGTAAAGATAATAATAATATACAAGTAAAGAGATGGAGAAAGATAGAATACACATTGTAATTTTTATGTCGGTTTGTTTGATCATGCTGACTATGTCCAATTTTCAATCAACTGATTCAGTTCCACTAAGCATATTGTTGATGAGAAGTACAAAGTGAGTATTTTTTTTAGGCTCGTAACCACTCCTAACTAACCTCTTGAGTATTCTTGACACAAGCTACTCATGCTTAATTGAGTATTCTTTGGGCACATAGTCACTCCTGATTAACCCTAAGTATTCTTTACTCAACCTATTCTTGGTTGACCACTGAATATTCTTTACTCAAGCAAGGAACTCCTGACTAACCATTGAGTATTTTTTACTCAAGCCATTCACAATTGACAACTAAGTATTTTTAAACAGCAACCACTTATGACTAATAACAGAGTATTCTTTACTAAATAATCACTCTTGACTATCATGTGAAAAATGTGTAAATGGTGATCAAATGATCACATTAAAGCTTGTTGGAGAGAATAATCGTTTAAAAACGTATGTAGAATTTGATCATTCACTCTCTTAGTTCACTGGATGAACATAAATAGCGTTCTTCGATAAAGCTTACAAATGGACACAAAAAATTAAGCAGTGTTTCAACACTATACAATGTGGTTGAATTTCATTGTCATTCATAAAATAAAACATTCTAAGCTTTCTCTAAGATTTTTCATTATAGAGCACAACCTAGGTTGGTTCTCTCAAAGGACACATATACATCATATTCAATTTTTAGTATTGTTTTGTACAAATTAATTTGGGGATTTAGGGATTTGGAAAACATCAAAATAAAAATTCAAAATGAAACAAAAATCAAAAGCAAAAAAATAGAAGAATTTAAAAATAGATCAATCAACAAATTCAAGAGTCAAACCATCCTCTTATCACAGTTTTCTAAAGATTCACATCCAGGTTTGAACAATTAACCGATTTAATCAATCAATTAAACTAATTGTAGGAATTAAATCAAAGGATCATTGAACCTATTTGGTATTTATTTATCAAATCAATATTCAATCTATTCTTAATTTGATTCTAAAATCTAAAATGCAATTTGCAATCACAAAAAGAAAAACCAAAACTAGAGAAGAGAAGAACAACCATATAGCAATGAACGAGTGGTGCAAAAATCAATTCAACTTTTTTGATCTTTACTCGATGAATTGATCATCAATATTTAGTTATCCATGAATGAAAAACACCAAGCAAATTCCAAAACAGAAAAAAGAAGAAGAGGAAGAGTCAAATCAAATTTGAGAAAAAAAAGACGAAGAGATAATTCCAAAACTTTGAAATTTAGTAAAATAATTTTATTTATTGTTTAGAACAGAATTGAGTTATATATCGGCTTTAGTTAAGTCCATAAGCCCAATTACAAAGTTCTAAACTAAAACAAGGAAAGTTGACTTTTCATGGGTTCTTTTATAAAAAGTCAGCAAATTTTCCTTAACATTTAAAAATTCAAAAAAATACTATAGAACTATAAATATGACAAACCATGTGTTCATTTTTAATTCTTGAAAATGTAGAATCTAATGAAACTAGAATCAACCAAAAATAATAATTATAAAAAAATTTATGACCAAAATAGTGAGGGAAGATCAAATAAGTTGTATATACAAAATTAAAGTAAATATGTATAATGAACCCAATTTATTACTATTGAAGTGAAATGAGTTGAAAACTGAATATAAAGCATACAAAAAGTGCATTTACTATACAATAAAGCTATAAACGTGTGTAGAAATATGTTCCTAGTGGTTTATACCTTTCTTAATTCTTCTTGTGTTGCTTTTATATGAGCTCTTAAGAAAGTGACCCCCTGTTGAATTAGCTTTAGGTCTTTCTTTCACGTGATTGCTTGACTGGAATGCATTAAATGTAATTCGTAACATTAAATTCTCTCTTCTTTTATATCTAGTCTTCCCAATAATTGGATCAGGTTATCTTTTCTTGGACAATGTGCTTTAGCTTGATTTTTCCTACTTGTGCATAATGGTACAAGGCAAATATCCTTTTCAAAGTTGTTAATGCTCAATGTTACAAAATTGTAGAAAAGAAGTAACTTTAGCTCGAACTCCAAGAGATCCTTTGTTGTTAACTTTAACTTATGCTTTTAACGGATCTCTTTGACAAACGAACAATCCCTGCAACATAGAATAAACATATAAATATTTATTAAAGTATAAGGTTAGCTTAGAGTATGCACGTATTGTCTGATGATTTATATGCACCTTATAAAGCCTAAGAGAAGACAACACAATGTTTTATCGTATGTCAGGCGAAACACTTTCTTTTTACATGATTTGTTGTTTACACAAAGTTATCATGTTACAAATGAAGTATACCATATTTTAGACTTAGTTATTTTTAACACTTAATTAAAATGCTAGGATGTTGGAGTTTTTATAGGTTGAGATGTTTATGATGATGGAGTTGATCTTCTTTCTTGGAATTCAAATTAAATAATTAAAGGAATATATCTTCAATTTTCAATCCAAGTATTGTAATGATATGCTTTAGAAAGGTAGTTGATAAAGACAAATGTAGAGGTATGATAAGTTGTCTACTCTATCTTATAACAAGTAGACTTTTATATAAAGTGTTTGTGTTTGTACTTCAGGCATGTCCTAAAGAATCTAATATAATATTTATTAAAAATGTTTACTCTTGCAGAAAGTCTCAACCTTCTAGTGAATATATTTTGATGATGAAGATTGAAGATAAGGATGTTGAAGATATTTTAGAGTGTTTTGTTTTAATTGTGTCGTAACCGGGATCACGACAAGATGACAAAAAAAAAACTTTGAAAGGTAGAGGAGTTGTCATCATAGTTTATTATAGAAAACTATGGAAAAAGAAAAAGAAATAGTCTAGATAACCATATTTTGTGTTATGATGACAAGTGCACCAACCGCAAATATAGTTAGTAATAAATATATCATCTTCTCCCAAGCAATTTGTGCAATACACAATAATAATTACAATTATAACAAAATTAGACTCAAGAATAATTCCTTAATTTAGATTATTATGCAAAATATTAAATTTAAAATATTTTTTTAGTATTTTTGTACAATTGGAATGTAAAAAAAATGATTAAAGATGAATGATATGAAATTGTCAAGATTAAACTTCACCAATCCTCACTCTCATGTATAAAAACAATTATCTTCTTTTTAAACAAATATCAATGTCAATTCACAAAACTACCCAAAACCTAATTCCTTATGTAAATGAGCCTAAGTTTATCTATTGACTATCAATTCCTTGATCAATAAAATAAACAAAACTTGCAAGTGCCACAAGGGTTTTAAGACAACCAATGAATCATGTTCTATTATTAGATACGAACTTTCATTAGGTATTTTAATTCAAATCCAGATTACAATTGATATTTTCCAATATCTCAAGAATCAATTATCAAGTCACGAAATAACACAAGAGACAATAAACACCAAATTAAAATACTTATATATTGAAAGAAAAACATCTATGTAAAGACATGTTTATGAAAACCAATATGGATTACATGAGAGTTCAGAAAGATTAAAGCTAACCTCAACAACAACGGATCATAGCCATGAGAAGACTAAACATAGCAAATGAACAATGAAAGGTGATAGAAAACCATAAAACTACCTTTAAATGTGACTTTTGCTCCTCGACGGCTGAAGCTCCCAACCCTAATACAAAGCAACTGTCAAATATAATGTGAAAATTAACTCACGCCCGACTCAAGTTCAGTAACACTGAGATAGTTGAATTTTGTTTATGATTCACACTTTTATGCCCAAATAGCGCCCGATGCCAATTCTGTTGTTGATTCACACTTCAAGGTCCAATTGGCGTCGAGTGCATTTTCAATGAATTGCTCTCGGGTTTGCTCAGGCCAAGCTTAGGTTTTGGCATCAGGCTTGAAATTTGCTCTTTAATCTCTCACTTTCAAGGCTTCAATCATTAGTTTTTTATCCAATGTTTTTTTCTGTTCATTTTCAAGCAAAATAATATGAATTAGTAATCAAATTCATTTTTTTGACTCTTATAGTCATTTATTAACAAAAACCACCTAAAATTGGGTATTAAGCATATTTTAAGCTTAGAAAGAGTTGATTTTGCCATAAAAAATACTCCAAAAATATCATATAAACCAGTTCTATTAGGTGACGTTGTTGCAATCGAAATCATGACGGGATGACATAAAAAAAACTTTGAAAAATAGAGGAGTTGTCATCATATTTTATTATGGAAAACTATGAAAAACAAACAAAAGAAGCGATCTACGAAACCAGAGTTATTAAGATCCAGGAGTAGGTTTTGTGAGAGAAAGGTGTTAGCGTCCTATAACACCTGTCATAAGATGGTACCTTTAATTAAATGTGCAAAAGAATGTGATTTTTAAAATATTTATTTCTTCCAAAAAAGAAACAAAACATCATGTAAAAAATAAAATAAATTATTTTTTATTTTTTATTTAAATCCAACAAATATTGACTTTATTCTTACATATTTTCATTCATAATAAAAAATTAAGATTTACATAATTCTTTCAATAAAAGATGTTTCTTTTTCGAAAAAAGTAAATTTCTTTTTGAAATTTTATATATGTTTTTTTTTTCAATTTTGTGTTTTTATAATAAACGTCGTTTATAATGTAAGACAGTTCGAGGGACGACACTCACAATACTATTATAATTTAAAAATAGTATAAATTACTTATGTATATGTTGCAAATTGTGCTTAGGAGAAAACATGTTTTTAATTTTTCTTTCTAAAAAATATATTGAGATATTGAATATAAGATTATGTGTATGGCCATATAAATACTTATGTCATTAATTTTTACTCGTATTATTTTATTTTTATTATATTAAATGCGAGATTATGCATGAAGTGATACAAATATTTAAAGTTTATTTAGGAATATAAATATAATATAAAATTATTTTATTTATTATTTATATAAAAAAACACTAGATATAAGAATATGAGTGTGGTTTACCTAAAAGATTGATAATATAAACTACACGATTTGTACTTAAAGAACCAATAACAAAATTTTCATTTAAAAAATTATACATATGAACATACTTATAATTAAATTTTATTTATATAGAAAAAGTCTACTTTAGCACATAACCCATAAAGTTATTAAAAGGACACGGGCTAAAAACCACACGAGCCCACATATACAAAATTGTTTGATGCAATAAATAAAACAAAAAAGAAAATGGTGGTCCCACTGAAAATGGCACGTGAATGTGCTGAGCAAACCGAAAACCCACTTGCATTTTCTGAAAAGGATTTCTATTTCTAATTCATGTGTCACAAGAAAATCTTCAATTCTAAATTGCATAATTAACATAATTAATGTTTGGTTTCTTGTAAGTGATGTAATTTTTATTGTAAATTATAAACATAGGAAGATTTTTTTTTTTAAAAAAAAAATCATACAATTGAGTAAGTTGTGATTATAACAATTTTAAAATAAAGAAATTATCTCATGGATACGTTAAAGCTAGAGCATAATACTTATGAGGCACAATAACACTTTATTGATTTAAAAAGAGTTTGTCTGAAAGAAACAGTGAAAATAAAAACAATGATGTCACTCGCTTACAAACGGTGGAGCGGTGGTCACTCTGATTCTAACATCTCATAAATGTTTTATCAAGGAACACAACACAGAGAGGGAAAAAAAAGTTTCAGAGAGAGAATAGAGAATACTAACAAAGTTCCTTCTTGCCCCTTCCTCTGCTCCTTAACAAAATAATCCTTTGCCTCCTTTCTTTCCTAGATCGCTTGCCACGTGTCTCCTTCTTTAACTGAATGTTTGGCTTTGCTGGTATCATTATCCCCTCCATTGATTAGAACCTTATCCTCAAGGTTGAATGTTGGATATTGACTTTGTATGTCTGCATAACGTTCCCAAGTAGCTTCTTCAGGGGCCAGGCCCTTCTAATGAATAAGGACTTCTTCCAGCCATTTTCATTCTTATTGATCATGTGATTATCGAGAAGTGCATGTGGTTGTAATGGATGACTCTTGTCGTTCAATAGCAAAGTCTCAGGCACACAAGCTGGTTGTGGATGACCTTCTCATTTCTTCAATACTGACACGTTAAAGACTGGATGGATTTGAGTTGTTGGAGGCAGTTGTAATTTGTATGCTATTGGGCCAAGGCGAGCCATAATTGGAAATGGTCCAAAATAACGCATGGATAACTTCTGGTTTTGAATTAACCATAGTGAGTGTTGTGTATAAGGTTGTAATTTCACATTGACAAAATCTCCCACTTTGTATTTCACATCTCTTCTGTGATTATCAGCTTGAACTTTCATTCTCTACTGGGCATTCGCTATATTAGCTTTCAAAAAATCAAGTAAAGCATCTCTAGATTGTAGTTGTTCTTGTGTAGTCGGTGTGTCTCCTACTTGAACATCATAACGGAGTAAAGGAGGTGGGTCTCTACCAAAAACAACTTTATATGGAGACATGCCAATACCAAAGTGCAAAGAAGTATTATAACAATAGGTTGCCCACAGTAATAGCTTGGGCCAATCCTTTGGTTTTGCTTGAGTGTAGTAGCGCGAATACATTTCCAAGCACCTATTGATAACCTCGGTTTATCCATCTGATTGAGGGTGGTAGGCTGAGTTGTGTGCCAATTTAATGCCTTGACGAGCACAAGTTTGTTCCCAAAATTTACTAGTAAAAACCTTATCACGATTTGAAACAATGGTTTGAGGGAGGCCATGAATACTCACTATCTCTTTAATAAATACATCAGCTACTTTAGGGGTTGAAAAATCAGCTGTTAGGGGAAGGAAGTGAGAAAATTTGGATAAACGATCGATGATAACCAATATAACCGAATAACCATGGGATAGAGGAAGGCCTGTGATAAAATCCATATCAATGTCTTGCCAAATTTGATTTGGAATGGGCAAAGGTTGTAGTAAATCAACAAAGGGTTGATTGCTATACTTTGCTTGTTGACAAATATAACAAGCTCTAATATATTCCCTGACCGTGCTGGCTATGTTCTTCCAAAAAAATTGAGCAGAGAGTCGAGCTAATGTTTTCTGGTATCCACCGTGACCACCCAGTAAGGAATCATGAAATTCTTGCAGAAGTTGTTGTTTGACTACAGAATTGGTAGGTATAAACAGTTTATCCTTCCAAAACCACAATCCCTTTTTAATTGTCAAGGTTCCTATTTTCAATTCAGCTGCAGTAAATTCATCAATAGGTGTCAAGTGCTATAGTTCCTGCTGCAGTATAGGAATATAAGAACTCGTAATCAAAGTTATGGACAGAAATGCATGAGATAAGCCATCTGCTCCCTAGTTTTCAGTTCCTACTTTATATTCAATTGAAAAATCATAGCCAACCAGGCTTGTTGTTCGGGGGTTTGGATAACCTGTGTTTGGAGCTTTTTCGAACTTCTGCGATCCGTTCTTATGGTGAATTTTTGGCCTAATAAGTAATGACGAAATTTGGTTACAACTGCCACTATAGCCTGCATTTCCCTAGCATAAACAGATTGTTGTTGATCTCTAGGAGATAACTTTTTGGAAAAGTAAGCAATAAGATGGCCATGTTGACTGAGAATGACACCAATTCCTGATACTGATGCTTCCATTTCTAGGACAAACGGTTGAGAAAAATCAGGAAGTGTTAATAGGTGCTTCTGCTAGAGCTTATTGCAATTTCCTGAATGTTGCAGTGGCCCGATCATACCATTTAAACCCATCTTTCTTCAACAAGTCTGTAAGATGAGCTACCACTACTGCAGAATGGCGAATAAATTTGTGATAATAGCTGGCTAACCCCAAAAATGCCCTTAATTGCCGCATTGATGAAGGTATAGGCCAATGAGTCACAACTTGAATTTTAGTGGAGTCCACTTTAACCTATCCCTGGACACCACGTGCCTGAGATACTCCATTTGTGTTTGACCAAAAGCGCACTTGGATAGTTTGGCAAACGAAGTATGTGTTTTGAGAAGCTCTAATACCTGCCTCAAATGTTGAATATGGGTTTTCCAATCCGGGCTATAAACTAAGATATCATAAAAAAAATACCAACACAAATTTACGTAGTACCTTGGCAAAGATGGAATTCATAAGGCTTTGGAATGTTGTCGGTGCATTGGTTAAGCCAAAAGGCATCACCCTTCATTCATATAAGCTATAGTGAGTTCTGAATGTTGTTTTGGAGCAATCTTCATCTTTGACTCGAATTTGATGGTAGCCTGAGTGTAGATCAAGTTTAGAGAAGTACTGAGCACCAAATAACTCATCTAATAACTCATCCACAGTTGGCATAGGGAATGAGTCCTTAATGGTGGCAACATTCAAGGCCTTATAATCATTGCAATATCTCCATGTACCATCTTTTATTTTTAACTAATAAGACTGGTGAGGAGAAAGGGCTTGTATTAGGTTGGATTACTCTCTCTGCCAACATATCAGATACCAGTCTTTCTATCTCATCTTTTTGATGATGTGGATACCTATAAGGCCTGACTTTGATAGGAGTTGTGTTTGGTAATAAATGGATGGCATGGTCATGTACTCCGGAAGGGGACAAGCCGTGTGGAGATTGGAACACTACTTGATAAGTTTGTAGTAACAGAGCCAATTCGAGATCTGTGCGTGCAGGTAAATCCGCTTGGAGCGAAGTGGATTCCAATTGTGGTTGAATTTGTAAAATATATAATGCCAAGATTGCCTTGGTAGTTTGTAAACACCTAAATTGGTGAAATTGAGCTTGGTCTATAACGGGATGGAGGTCACCTTGTAAACTAATTAATTGATCGTTATGCATGAAGGTAATAAACTTCTGTTTGTAGTTCACCAAATGAGTATCCAATGTCTTTAACCATATATCACCAAGGACAAGTTCTTCACTTGCAATAGGTAGCACAAAAGCATTCATTGTAATTGTATGTTGCTGAATGTTAATAGGCACATTGCGAACCTGACCGTCACACTTAAGCAATTCACCTACCTGCACTTTGAAAGAAGGAACCTTATACCAAGGTATAGCTTGGCGTTTTACTAAGGGAGGATGGATAAAATTGTAAAGAAGGAACCTTATACAAATATCTCTACCATGAACAGTCCAAGAAAAACGAATAGAACCTCTCGCTCGTAAACCAGTTAAAGCATTGTAAGAAAGCTGTAATGACACTGTCAACTGACTGATATATGGGGATTATGTGGGAGTGGTATCAATATCTTCAATTTGCTGCTCAGGTTCTGTAAGCACTTCCTCCACAAATTGAATAATAAAGTATTGCTTGGCTGCACATTTATGACCTGGGCTAAATTTTGCATCACAAGTGAAACAAAGGTTATGCTCCCTCCAAAATTGGACGTCTGTTGGTGACAATTTTCGCATAAAAGGGGTTTTAGGAGGTGTCGACAATAACGGTGGTTTAGTGTCTACTGGAGCTATGGTAGGATTGACCTGTTTGGATTGGGTTGCCAACTGAATTTTTTGTGCAAAAACAATTGGAGTTGAGGATGATGTGCACTAGCGTTGCGGATAGGGTGCAAATTTTTCTTCAAATAAATGAGCCAAAGAAATTGCCTGCATGAGAGAAATTGGACATTTGGATTTCACTTCTCGTCTCAGCTCTGGATGTAATCCACCAATAAAACAGTCCAAGAGTAATGCATCATCCATTCCATATACTCTAGCAGCCAAATCGTTAAAGGCATCAAAATAGTTGGCAACCGAATTGGATTATTTTAATTTGAATAAATCTTCTTGGGGATTTTCAAATTGAGAGGGTCCAAATTGAATTTGAAGAGTTGTGGATAGAGTAATCTAGTCTTGTCCTTGATTCAATTTTTCCGAAATCTGAAACTAAGCTAATGCTCTGCCTTCAAGACTAACCATGATCAAATCCATCTTCTCTTCCTCTGGCACATTGTAAATACGAAAAAAACGTTCGGCTCGGTAGATTCATTGAAGGATGTCCTCACTCCCAAAAAAATAGGGAAAATCAACACTCATCTGTTGCAGAGTTGTGAATGGTGAAGACGGTTGTCGGGGATGTTGCTCAAGTTTTTGAGCCAATTGAACCTGTAAGGAAGCAAGAGCTTGCGTGATTGCAGTTAACTGTTCAGTATACCCATCAACTTGCTTGGTGAGTTTGTTAATGGCCGCTTGCATCGTCTATATATGGGTATTGTCCCCCATTAAACTCAATGAAAGCACCAAATGATGCAGACATTAAAGCTAGGGCATAATACTTATGAGGCACAATAACACTTTATTGACTTAAAAAGAGTTTGTCTCAAAGAAACAGTGAAAATAACAGCAACGGTGCCACTCACTTACAAACGGTGGAGCGCTGGTCACTCTGATTCCACCGTCTCACACTTTTATGGAAATTCAGAAATGCTTTATCAAGGAACACAACATAGAGAGGGAAAAGAAAAAGTTTAAAAGAGAGAATAGAGAATACTAACAAAGTTCCTTCCTGCCTGTCCTTCCCCTTCCTTTGCTCCTTAACAGAATAATCCTTTGTCTCCTTTCTTCCTTGGATCACTTGTCACGTGTCTCCTCTTTTAACTGAATGTTTGCCTTTGTTGGTATCATTATCATTGTAAACACTATTTTAGTAATTTTTTTTATCTCATGAGTGTTGGTATCATTATCATTGTAAACACTATTTTAGTAATTTTTTTTATCTCATGAGAAGACGTGCTTGCATAAACAATTTATGATTTTTTTTTTTACTAAAGTTGTGCTTGCTAGTAGGATTTTTATTTTTTTTCTAATTTTTATGGTGAGTTCATGTGTCGTAGCAAAATTTTTAATTCTTTTGGTGAAGTTGTGCTTTATAGTACAATTTTTTTTTATTTTTTTTGTTTTTTTATTTCTTTATTCTTTATTTATTTTTTATGTTTTTAATTTTTATAAATTTATATAATGTAATCAATTATTTATTTATATTCTAATTGAATGTATTTTAGATAATTTAAAATATTAATGTAGGCAAACATATTTAAATTAATATTTCTTAAAAATAATTAAATATTTAATTAATTATTGAAATAACTTATATTAGCTAAATACAATTTAAAAAATTTAAAGGAATTATTTTAGTTAATTAAAATAAATAAAATTAATTTAAAGTAATCCCAAAATATATGTTACCACTAAAATATAAGCCGAAGTAGCCTTATTAATTTTTTTTTTTTTTACAGGAAATCGATTCTTCAATACTCGATTTTCTATACATATATAAAATTGCTTGTGAATGATTTGCCTCCTGGAAAAGGATTTCTCATGAATCAATTTCCGTGTATGGTTTTTAATATATTTATTTAATTTAATAAAATAATGAATAAATAAAAATTATAAAAATAAACTATATTTAATTAATTAATATTTTAAAATATAATAAAATGCAAATATTATTAAATATTTATATATGTTATATTTTTATAATTTATAAAATATGTATGAGTTTAGAAATAAAATTATATTTCACATTTTAAAACATTTTAGATTTATAAATAATATTAAAAATTAAATAAAATACTATTAAAATAGTAATTTAGAAATATTTAAAATTATTAATATTTAATAAATAAAGAAATTTAAAATATTGAAGTTCATAATATTTAGAAAAACTTACTTAAACAATACATATATATTCTTAACATTTAATAAAGAAAATTTAAATATTTAGTGAAAATTAATTGAAGTTTAATTTATTTGAGATTCAAATGTGGATGAAAAAAAATATATGAAAATAACATATGCCTATTTGGAAGCCTCGTTAGTCCTCTCAAAGTGACTCACTTGTTATGGTTTTGGCTTTGACAAAATGTTTTTTTCTTTGATTTTTGACACAATTTTTGGATGTCTTACGAGCATTTTTAGAGTTTGAAATTTATACCATTATGTTCATGTACATAAAAACTATAAGCAATCGTCAATATTGACATATATATGCGTATTTGAAACCTTCATCAATCCTCTCAAAGGTACCGTTTGTTATGGTTTTGCCTTATAAAATGTGTTTTTCTCATTTTGACACACTTTCCAAACCTTTTGAGAGTATTTTTTGGATCTGAAGATTTTTACCTTTTCTTTAATCTATATGAAAACTATGAAAAATTGTCAATGTGACCTTCTTGTTATGGTTTTAGCCTTAAAAAAGGTTTTTCCCGATTTTTGACAAACATTGTGAACCTCTTATGAGCATTTCTAAGGTCCTAAAGTTGTATTGTTGTATTCATGTACATGAAAATTATGAAAAATTGTCAATGTTGATATACAATGCTCATGTCTTTAGTGCATTACAACAACCAAATTATAACTAATAATACACTCAAGAATCCTTGTCAGTCAAATAATTATGTATGTTTAACTTTATTAGTCCATACTTATTAACTTTGGAAAAAGCGATTTACAATTGTTTGTACTTACTGATGGAAAGTGATATGTTGTTAATGTATGTTATCATTGTCCAGTGTATATTAACGACATCAAAATTTCATATCGGTATTTATAGGTCAAAGATGATGATGAAATATATTGTGTCATTAGTTTTGCCAAAAGATATGAAGCTCACACAAAGTTTTAACTTACGACGTCATTTGGAAATCTTATGATTAAGGAAAAGAAAATATTTCCAAGCGTACGGAAAAACAATTGAACAACTCATTAAAGATCAAGTGATTGATTTTGTTTGCATTATATGTTCTTATACTCAACATGTATGTTTTTTTTCTTAATTAATATTATTTGATGTTATGTTTAAGTTTGATATTATGAACTTTATATTGTATGTCTTTGATTTATACAAACAAAATTTTATTTACTATTAATATCAAACTTCATAACTAAGAATATTAGATGGATTTCAAATCCACACTATACAATAAAAAACAAATAATAAAACATAACAAACATTAAAACACACTTCTAATAATGTTTATCAGCTCAACTATTAGTAGTAGGTTGACACAAAAACTTCAAATTCTTTTGATAGATCTTCCCACTCTGGCATAAAATTCCATGAAAGAATGATAATGAGCATCAATTTTCTAAGTTAGCTTATGCAATAACTCCTCATTAGTTGATACCTCCCTAGGATCATTCTCAATGTAACCATAAACCATGATTATGGATTAACAGTAATATAACTTTTTAAACTCTAAATGATGATGAAGCCCTATAACAATGTATACCATTTGCTTCAAAGTTAATAATGAGCAATCATAAGGAATCTTAAAAACTTTAAGAGAGGTAGAATAAGAGAAGACACCATTCCCAGATTATGAAAATTGTTCCATTCACATGCACGACTAAAAGAAATGAGTTACTAAAGTTCAATCCATTTGAAACCTCAGTTTCATATATTCCAACAATAAGTAATCTATTATATTTTGTAATTCCCGAATCACATAAATACTTGCAATGCTTTGTTCTACAATTATAAATGTATAAATCATAAAAAAAGAATTTAGCAGAGTGTCACCACACAAGCAATGAACAAGATTGCAAAAACCTTAAATAATGCCGAAAAGTCCTCCATGCACTCAACAAGGCACAATTCACCGTCATTATGTCCTAAAAAGTGACTTGTATGATTGATTAAAGTGTATCCCCATAAACAACAATCAAGATTGAATCAATTGCATGAGACATTATTCACCATCATTATTTCCTGAACATTGGCTCTGAGCCTTGATTAGAGTATGATCACACAAGCAATGACCACAATTGTATAAGATTCATCATCATAGTGCTTGAGACACTATTCACACCATTATTTCTTAAAAATTAAATCACATTGTTGATGAATGTCTACCCACAACCAATAACCATGTTATATATGCTCCCATCAACGCACAAGACTCTTCTACCACATTGCACCAAGAACTATCATTACTTATTGAACATTGAGTTAGAGTATTGATTAGTGTGACACCCAACATGCAATTATCATGATTGCATTTTCCTTCATCAACGAAGAAAATTCACCCACCACACTACACAAGGAATTTGTTCACTAACGTTATTTGTTGACCATTGAGTTAGAGCGTTGATTATAGTGCCACCTGCAAGCAACAACCACAATTACATTTCCCCCATCGACGTACAAGATACATCCACCACACTATACAAGCATTGTTCAACCGTTAATATTTCCTAAACATGGAGAAAGAGCATTGATCAGAGTGCCACTTCACAACCAATGGCCATGATTGTATCTATCCCGTTGACACACAAGATTCATCCATCACACTACATGAGCCATTTTTCACCACCATTATTTTCTAAACATTGAGTCAAAGCATTGATTAATGTCACTCAATTTCAACCTTCCACCAACTTACCAATTTGTGTGCAAATGGAGTGGAGGAAAATCATTAAAATTTTAGAATGTCTCATAATGACTTAAATGGGTATAGAGTAAAGATACATCACATTCAAGGAGATCAAATACAATATATAAAAAAAATCTCAAATTCTTTTTTAATTTTTCCTTTAGTATTATCTCTTAGTGCTGATTTAATCCTTCAGGGATACCCAATTATGAAGTCGTGCATTGTGATAATTTGTTTTGCAATTATTGAATAACGACCATCAAATAGGGTAAAGTTATAGTTTAGTCTATTATAGGAAGTCACTCCCCCCTCCCTTGAACAATAAGGGCAAGTTAAATAAAATTTACGTGATGAGGAAAATTGATGAGAGTTGGGTCACAAAACATGCACGATGGATTGATGTGCAAACCCCACCGCCTGCATTCAAAACGGGTATCCTTTTCACTCAACTTCGGCCAATGCTTATATGCAATCCCTTTACTTAAAGAATTTTTATATTAAAGTTGACAGTCATAATGTTCCATCCATTTGAGAATTATGGAGCATGTCAACTTGTGAGTGTGCAAAATCCATATGATGTTTTTCATGTCAGTATTTTATAACAACTCCTACATGAAGAACAACTACCACAAATAAAAACCTAACAAGTAATAGACGTTATGTTTGTTATGGTACCATTAGTAAAACTTCAAAATGTACTGTAATATTAATATGCTTAAATATAAATTTTATTTTAATTAATAAAAAATATTGAGTAACATTCCTTAAAAATAATGTTACTATTTGGTACAATCCTTAAAAAGAATAATCTAAATTTTATATCTATAATATTATTCTCATGCCATCTAAATATTTTTAAAATAATCAAGTATATGAAATAATAATCAAAATAATAATAATAATAATAATAATAATAATAATAATAATAATAATAATAATAATAATGATAATTACTTCATAATGAATAATTGTAAAAATAATATAAGTTGCAATTCAAAGATTATTAAACGGAAATCATTTTTAAATCACATTAGAATAAAGTTAATGAATTTAGAATATTTAAGATTTACTTTAAATATTCAATTTAAAGTATTTATTTGAATTATAACAAAATAAATTAAAAAGTTGTTAATTATTATTAATTTAAATTATACTTAGACTTTTTAATATTAATAATTAGTTTTAATTATTTAAATTTATGTGAATATATATTAAAATTAAAATAAATTATAAATTAAAAAAAATTATTACACTAATAATAAATATAAAATTAAATAATCCATACTCACTAATTATGATAATTATATTTTATAACATTTAACAACACTAAAATTTTAAATTAAATATCAATAATAATTAATTATAAAATTTAATGTTTTAAATTTCTTTATTAACATTATATTAAATAATTTTAAAATTATTATTAATTGTATGATAT
>Ga0209700_101537_pt1 | contig 47931 bp, 19 predicted proteins | sample SiratroredBW_FD_187528 | JGI IMG/M metagenome (GOLD analysis project Ga0209700, IMG submission 187528) | Root nodule microbial communities of legume samples collected from California, USA - Siratro red BW (SPAdes) (version 2) | ecosystem: Host-associated > Plants > Roots > Nodule | place: USA...
CCTGGCACCGTTCCTCAAAGCCCAGGCTTTAAACCTGGCACCGTTTCTCAAAGCCCAGGCTTTAAACCTGACACTGTTCCTCAAAGCCCAGGCATTAAACCTGGCACCGTTCCTCAAAGCCCAGGCTTTAAACCTGGCACCGTTCCTCAAAGCCCAGGCTTTAAACCTGGCACCGTTCCTCAAAGCGCATGCTTTAAACCTGGCACTGCTCCTCAAAGCCCAGGCTTTAAACCTGGCACTGATGTCATTCACTTACCCTACTTTTAGATACAAGCTTTCAAAAATTTCGAAATATCAAACCAATTAACAATTTTATCAACAAAGAACTACGTAAATCTGATTCTCTATCCTTGATAGAGATACGTAGGAGCAAGGTCAAATCCTTGTCGGGCCCCTTTCTGAAAAAAATAATAAATATTTTGTTTGTTATTATTTACATTTTATTTCTTTCTTGGGAAAATAAATATTTTAAAAAATCACACTCAGGTTACTTATTTAATTAAAGGTACCGTCTTAGGACGGGCATTGTGGGGTGCTAACACCTTCCCCACACGTAACCGACTCCCGGACTCGAAATCCGTTTTCGCAAACTTGCCTTATCTTGTTTTTGGTTTTCCATAGTTTTTCCTAATAAACTATGGTGGCGACTCCTCTGTTTTTTGTAAAATAGATAAATATATATTTGTTCGCCATCCCCGTCGTGGCCTCGGTTGCGACAAGTTTTGAAATAGAACACGGAGTTTTAAATTTGGACTGTTGTAAAAGTTCAGTTTGAGGCATAATAAAAGGACATCCAATTATTTTTAGGAAAATACATTTATTAACTTTAAAATTGAAGATTCATTATTATCCATCTTCATCTCTTTTTATTGTTGTTTTTTTTTATAACCTTTTGCTTGTTTTGTTGGGTTAAAAATAAATAACTTTTTTATTGTTTTCTTTTTGTAACATTGTTTTAGATTTATCGGGATTAAAAATAAATGAACTTCATTAGAATAATTGTGATTAGAATTTTTTTTATCCAATACAAATTTTACTAGTGAATGTATGATATTATTGACAATTTAGGTCATTTGATGAGATGAATATAAGAAGTCAACTCTCTCACTGTTTCACTATATAAAAGTTAAAATATTACAGAAAAGGTTCGGAAAATAATTTCGAAGGCATCTTTTCACAGATGAAGACCTCTATCTAATTTATATGTTCTAAAGTCTTAGTTTCAAGTTAGATAGACCATCTTAAACTTATAGTAGTTGGAGAGATATTTCACATATGTTGCAAACACTTCCTCCAATAAAAAATATATGAAGAGAACAAATTATCCTGAAAACAATAAATATCATTTAATACAATTTATTAATTTGGTCTCTTAAATAAAATAAAAAACAATATGTCACAAAACATTAAATGTCATGTACAAAATAAAACTATCACCAATAAATTTTTATATAATTAATATAGACCAGTGGAACTTATCTATTGAAAGTCCATATAAAATTATTATTGATAATATATAGATAAACTAATTGAGTTTAAATTATTTTTATAAGACCATTGAATAAACATAATAATTCAGATTAACTGTAAGTTTATATGGTTAATGAGATTCATTGTCATGGGTCTGTAAATAGGGTTGAGGAAGTGGACTAACCCGATATCATTTTTATAAATAGGGAGACATCCTCCATATGTATGACTATTGTTCTATTACATCTTATATGAACTCAAAAGTAACTTTATTGTCAGAGTGTCTTTGTCCTTTCCTCTTCAGCCAAGTGAAATGAGACTCAACCAAGTGAAATGAGACATTTAACTTCAAAATCCCACTAAAACTTTTAAAACAAACTGAGTACTTTTAATCAATTTCATCACCTATATTTGAAAATCCTACTAACTTAACATATAATACACATAATATATATATAACATTTTTTTTATATTCTATTTACAACTTTTTTTTATATTCTATTTACTTTAAGACATGTTTAGACATCAATAAGATACATTTAATAAATTTAAATATTTAATAATATTAAAATAAAAATTAGACAATGTGCAAGTATTTTTTTACGTAACAAACAAGACATGATATAAAGTTATATTTAAATAAAACTTTTTTCTTACATAAAAATTAATAAATTTCAATAAGGAAAACAAAAACATGTAAAGTACAAGTACAAGTTCACCTTGGAAAAAAATAATAACCAATTTAAACATGAATAAATAAATATGAAGAAAAGTTGGTTGATGAAACCTAATTAATTAAGTAACATGTTAAACATCTACAACCTAGTAAGAAAAGGTTGTTTATCAAATGCTATTAACATCATTAAATAAACTTCGTGACTAATAAGTAAGTAAAGAAAACATTAAATACTGGATACGCAATATTTAAAGTTAAAATGTGACTCAAACACTTTAAACTATTCACCAGTATTCTCATTCGAATAATTGTACTAATTTAAATAATAAATTAAAATCAAATATAAGATATAGCATGGTCGAATTTAATTATCGAACATAAATTTAAACCATACCAAATTGAGATTTAATTTTTTAAAATTAAAATTGAAACATAAGGAAAATACAATCAGTTATTTTATGATATAATAAATTTATATAATTGATTTTTATACAACATATAATAGATTATAAAACATATCTTAATACACGATGGATTATATCAAATTTATTGTTACTATTATTGTTCATCTCTGCCCACTGGGGAAAAAAATTGGAGACACTTTCTCTTTTCAATGCTAAGTTGTTAAATTTAGGAGATTTCAATTCTCTTTAAAGTCTTCCAAGGGAGTAGAGGGAAAAATAGATCTGAAATTTTGATGAAATTTGGAATCAGTTTTGAAAAATTTCACAATATAAACTAATTGAGGTATCTGTGAGCAATTTAAGAAAATTTGAACCTATAAAGAAAGTAAATTAAGAGAGGTTCATACTAGGAAAACTTGAATCTGGTTTTGAAATTCAAAATAGCACTAGTCATGTTGTTACTACCACGGAGAGAACAAGAGTGTGAGTCTCACCTTCTCAAATCCGCAAAGATATTTTGATAAAGAGACACGTGTCGGTCCAGATGAGCGCGTAGCCACAATCTGATCAATCTGACAAGTAACACGTGAAAATAAAGAATCATTTGAAATATCGGTGGACAAGAATAAATATTTTAATTAATTACCTTATTTGATCATTTTCATTCTGCATTATTATTTATCAACACATCCCTTTGTCCTGAAAAAATAATTTTCCATCCTTGATTGTTTTCCCTCTCAGTTTCTCGTTGGAGGGAAAACATCCAAAAGAAATTTTCGGACAGGGAAGGATATAGCTTCTCCTTCAACCACTGCACAAATCTAGGGTTTAGCCATTTCCTTCAGCTCATTTTCCGTGAGTCGATTCTTTCTCTGTCTTCTGTTCTTTGATTTGTTTTTTTCCTGTTAATGGAAAATCATTGCTAATGCATGCAGTGCTTACTGCGAGAGTTCATAGCTTTTGATCACGGTATCAGGTTTATATGGTTTGAGCTGGAGCTTGTTGCGATAGCTTATGCCTGTTGCTATAGCTGCTATATTTTAGGGTCAGTTGTGTTTTTAGGGTTTTGTGCGATTTCAATGGGAAGGTTCGGATTTATCTGTCTATTGTTCAGCTTGATGCTCGGAATTTGGATACTGACATGACAACTTATGCTGGGTAGTGGATTTGATGTGCTTTTAGATGTTACTGGTTCCAGTCATTTCTTGATAATTTGTTCGTGGGTGTGAGTTCTGTGGACTTCAGTAAGGAATAACTGATTCATTAAACATTTAGTTAGTGTGATTATGTATCAATAGCTCTTGAAGATAGGTTTGGTTGCTTTGGAACGGAATTTTAGTGTGATCATGTTTTTTCTTTTCTAATTTTAATTCTGTCTGATATCAATGGTATGAATTATAGTCCCATGACATGGTTAGGGATTTGAATCTTGAAATTCGAGCTCTGAAGTTTTAAGCCATTATCAAGATTCATCCTGTTTTTTATAAATTTACCAGAAGTATTGTTTAGTGTTAAATTTTGGATCTGAAAATGGCAGGGATCTTTGAAATTCGGTTCCTGAATGCACTGTATCAGGGTAGTCTTTCTGGACCTGTTTTTGCTGTTTTGATTACTCTCATAAAAATTAATTAGCTCACCATCTTTTCTTCTTGAAGTGGACATGCAAGCTAAGAAAAAATCCTCTAGGCGAAATGCCAGTCAAGAGCGTGGCAGTCATAAGGTTTCAAGATCACAGAGGAAGGTTTCTGAAAATGGACGATCTGCTGAAAAGAAAGTGACAGACTTAATTACATCATCTGCTAGAAAGAATAAATCGTGTAAGCACTAGTGATGGTCTGACAGATCTGTTCATTTTTTTAAGATAATCTATATCAATTGCTTTTCTTATGTCTAATTTATATTTTAATTTGTTTGCTATGATTTCTGCAGCTTATGACTCATAACTGTGTTGTGTTTTTTTTTTTGCTTTTAAAAAATTTGAAATTCAGTATAAATATATGTTATTTTCAGTAGAATGTGTCTTTCAGCATTAAGAAACTGTGAAATTAACTGATTTAAGTTCTCATCTTCTTGTTGTAACTTCAGTTAGCACTGTTGAGAATAAAACTACAGAGTCGATCCCCTCAACAGATTTGAATTATGGATACGAGTTTGTGGACAGTGGGACTTCCAATCTTTGTTTGGAAAATGATGCAGTTGGTGTTTCAATGGAATTTATGGTATTTTAACTATACTGCCTTTCTACTTGTCTTGGCCTGGCTGTTTTACTTTGTGTGTGTGTCTGGGTGTGCATGCTACTACACATGTTTCTCATTTCTTGAAAGCTGTTTTTAATCTCTGAGACTTCAACTGCCTAATGACGGAACTTCATTTGCAATGTATCTTGAATGTTTAATATAAATGCGTTCTGAAAAATTGAAGTGACGATTTGAAGGGATTTGATTTTAAGGTTCTCATATACACCTGGATAATGCCTGACAATTATTGTTTTTTTTTTTTTTTTTTTTTTTTTTTTTTTTTCTCTAAATGTTTTGAAATAATGCTTCAGGATTGTAACAATCAAGCTGCCCATCTTGAGTCTGGAACTATATTTTCTCCTGGGTTTCACTTATCAAAAAGTCCTGGAGGAAAAGTTGTTGACAGAGGTAAATGGCATTGTATCATTTTAATTATTATTGACTTGTGAATTTCTTTTTGTATTTTCCATGAAATTTTCCTGTATTTTTAAATTAATTTTTAATCCTTTTCTTTTGTTTCTATCTAGTTGATTTTATCAAAATTTTTCAGAATGAAGACCACAAGAGAATTTCTCCATGCCAAGAAATAAAGTTATCACAGGTAGATACAGTAGATGGTCCTGGCAGTCAAGACTTTGACAGTGCAATGGAGGTAGACATGAACAATTCATCCAACTACTCTAATTCAGGTAGCTGTGGCAATCAGATGCACGCTTTAGGCACAGAAAATGTGAATGGTTGCAGTTCTGATTTTGATGGTAATGGTCTTTCCATGGACGTTTCTGCCATATATCTTGCCATGAAAAACTCGAAGCTAGAGTGTGTTGACGAGCATGGTCAAGATCACATGTCTTCTGAAATATGCACAGAGGAGGATGAGTTTGAGGATTTTGATGATTTTGACCCATACTTATTCATAAAGACCTTACCGGACTTGTCAACAGTGGTTCCAACTTTTAGACGATTGTTGTTACCTAAGCAGACACGTAGTTGCCCTTCCACTACACTTGTTCTGGATTTGGATGGTAAGAAAAAAACATATATGTACATTTTTAAGGGGCATGCCTAACTGATAAAGTGTGCGTATGGATGGTTGTTGAAACATAACTGATGCTAGTGTTCCGTTCATTTCGGTTTTGATGTCCTCTGTTCCAATGTCCTTTTTCTTATCTTTTTTGGGGTTGTCATTAATTTGTTGTTAGGCAATAATTTTTGGTTTTATCTTTCTTATTTTATTATCATCCATTTTTTATGTTTTGTTACTCAGATGCTTTAATTTAATGTCAACAGTCAACATGAGCAAGTATAGTTTCATTGGACCTATATTAAGGTGGTCATGGGGGTGAACCATCCACCTTGGTGCAATCGTAAGGTTGCTGCTTATTGACTTTTATTTTATTGTGGGTTCTTGCTCTTCGCTGACTGTGTTTCCGTCATTTAAAGCGGTTTTGTGTTCTGAAATTATCATACTGTGTGATAATCTTGCTGGGGTCTGTAGGTAGAAACATGTTTTTTATAGTGAAATTCGAGAAGTGATTTTATTCTGCTTCCATGTACCAAGCTTCTATTTTTTTATAGCTGTTTGACCATATAAGTCTCATTTTCCTTTTCTGTTATGCAAAAATAACTAGTTGTCAAAGCTCATTTTATACTATATTTTTTACTCTGCAGAAACTTTGGTGCATTCTACGCTGGAACCCTGTGAGGATGTGGACTTCACTTTTCCTGTTAATTTCAATTGTGAGGAGCACATTGTCTATGTACGCTGCCGCCCTCATCTCAAAGATTTCCTTGAGAGAGTTTCTAGTCTTTTCGAGATTATTATATTTACAGCCAGTCAAAGTATTTATGCTGAGCAACTTCTAAACGTTCTTGATCCAAAGCGGAAGATATTTCGCCACCGTGTATACCGTGAGTCCTGTGTTTATGTGGAAGGGAATTATCTCAAAGATTTAACAGTGCTGGGTCGTGATTTGGCACGCGTTATGATAATTGACAATTCTCCACAGGTATGCTTATACGTTCTATTGCCTAAGATCAAATTGCTCTTATGATTAACATTTGTAATGTGCTAGTTGTATACGGAAGCCCTTCGAATAGTTTTTAGACCGTTGTTGTGAAATCATGCTCAAACATCTCAACAGACTTGTTATGATCCCACTTAAAAGACTGAAATCTTTAATTGGATTGTATCAGGATGATCACCCCCTCATTTAAAATACTAATATATCTGTTAACATGGCATAAAATTTGGTAATGACTTGTAATATACCCTTTTATTTCTAGGAAAAAAGGTAATGAACATAGTTGTTGAAAATACCATGTTAAATGTTACTTACTACTTTTTCTGTTGTTAATTCTTTTCCACCTAGGCATTTGGTTTCCAGGTGGATAATGGAATACCGATTGAGAGTTGGTTTGAGGATCGTTCAGACCGAGAATTGCTTTCGTTACTTCCGTTTTTGGAGAGCTTGGTTGGTGTTGATGATGTCCGGCCACTAATTGCAAAGAAATTCAACCTGCGGGAGAAAATTGCTGCAGCTGTGCATCCTCTAAATACAAATAGAAGACATTTCTTATCAGAATGAATTGTGGGTTGTAGAATATCGAGGAAATGTTATAGCATTCTTGCACTATGATTTAAGTTTAGCATTTTCTTTGTTGTGGAAATTGTAATGATATGCAAACACTGAACCAGCTAAAAGGAAGGGGGATGATGAGAGTGTAAGCATGTGTCGAGAATAGAAACCGAGTATACAAGATAGCTTGTGCGGGTGGATACATGGTTGGTTACTGTCCTGTTAATAAAAGTTCCCCATTTATTTTTATTTAACATATATTTTTAATTTGTGGGTTCACTTGACGTATGTCCAGATCACTGGCCTCGTACAATTATCTTTCATCTAGATTCGGCTTCCTTCTAGAAACTGTAACAATTAAGCACTTGTGCATCCATAACTGTGGATACCAATGCTCTTTGTTTGTGCTACGTTATTAGGACTTCACATTCTATTCCTACTCTACAGAAATGTTTGTTTCTGCGCAAAATATGTTTGTTATTCAATAGAATCACGCAACCAGAAAGATATAATGTTAAAAACTATAGCTTTTGTTCTGACGCATGTAGGGAAGGAATAACAAATTTATCAATAAAATAAATTTGTCTCGTCGAATTCTATAAGTTTATTTTTATTTCATGTCAATAACTTGTCTATTTTAGGTTTTTCACTTAATTCTTGTTTATCCTCTTCTCTTTAATTTTGTCATTTATTTAATGAACAGGCACTTACTCTCACAGTCCTCTTCAATAATGCAATAAGTGCTAGCGATTTTCTGTAATTACATCCTTTTCTATTATCATAACTCAAGTAAATATCATAGAAGTCATGCCATTACCTTTTTCTTAAACATGTATAACGTCCGTTCTTTGCTCTACCCATACCCAAATCTCCTACTGACGAAGAAAAAATTACTATTCTTAGATCAATTTATACTTATCCGTAATCAACACTGTTCACTTAGTAAAACAAGATAACATATTATTTTTAAATAGATTCTTTTAATAATTATTGAAAAGAATAAATGAATGTTTTACTTTTATAAACCTTTCTGTGAGCTTTTTTTTTTTATATAATAGTTTTTGTATGTCTTCTAACTAGGTTTAGATCTTAGAATTTGTAGATTTATTATAATATTTGTTATCGAGCCGCTGTGAGATTATTTGTAAAAGTCATCACTTGCAATTAAATTGCTATCAAATCATTCACAAAAATTAATTCTACACTAAAGATGTCCCATTAAATTGCAATAAAATATGTTAAAATTTTCACATTCATTAAGAAATGAACGAATTATAATACATGTAAAGATGGTGAAAAAAAATGCATACCGTACCTTTTAAACACACTTCCTTTGATATTACTTATGAACAATTAAATTCAATATGATTCATGAGGAGATGATGCATCACTTAAATGTCACAGGATAAGGGACGAATAAGCGTTTGCAAGAAATTCAAGGCGTAACAAAACAAAGGAAGCCAACAATTTCTCCTATATTTTTTTTTTGGCGCCAACTCGCTCATAGAACTTGCGTGACACAACAATCAAATTCAATAGCGTCTTACAAACTAACAGAATCTGAAAAAAAAACTTTAACGGCAGTGAGTGCGCACTTCCGTGGGGGTGCATCGTATCGTGGCCCCTACGTACATCAGATTTGGCCTATAAATGTCACCCGTTAGCTTTCATTCCCTCCCGCCACATTCTACATTCAAAAAATTTTTAAGTGAGCAAACTCTTCTCTCAGTTCTTTTCTCTGGAATTCAGATACCATGGTGAGACGAGAAACCTCTTCGAATCTTCTTTCCTTTCTCTTCTTCATCTTCCTCCTCTCACCGAATCGGTTTCTTAATTTTTCATTCGTTCTTTCAGGTTGTTGCACAGAAAGTCAAGGAAGCTGAAATCACCGAGCAGGATTCACTTCTTCTCGTACTTAATTATGCGTTTTATTATAATATTTTAGTTCGAGTTTTCTCATTGTTGTTCCAATGCTACATATCCTTTCATGATGATAGTTTATTGCATTAATGTATTTTAGATTTCTTCAGTACATGTAGTTCGCAATTTTATGTAACAGTAATATTTCTTTTGTTAAATTCTGCACCTGAGAGGATTTCATTTACACGATGCATTTTGCCTCCGAAGTTTTCTGGTTAAGTAAAAATATTCCGAATCCTCTTGACCGAAATTTACTCTATAGCTCCCTTTGATATCAGTAGGAATAAACGAGATCTGAAACTGGAAGTTAGTTAACTTCACCACCTAGTTGCCTTTAATATGTGTAATGTTTGCCGTTCAAAGTTTAATTTAATTAAGTCAATGGAGAAATTGTAGATCCACCTGTTACTTCAATTTGATGTGCTTTAGTAAATGAATGCCGAGTCTGGATCACCTTATTTTCATTATCTAATTTGAAATTTCATTTGCAAGACGAGGAATCTGCTTCGAATTGCCATATTCAATATCAGTTATATCAGAGGACTATTTCCTGAGAAGTATTTCAATGATAAGTCTGTTCCTGCTTTAGGTAAAACCTGTCTAACGCGCATTCACTTTCCTACATTTTTCCACAGATTTTTCTGATATTTTCGCCAAGTGAATTTCATCTAAATCTATTCGTGAAATAACAGAGATGAAGATAAAAAAACTAATGCCAGTGGATGCGGAGTCTCGCAGACTAATTGATTGGATGGAGAAAGGCACGCTTGAACTATTGTCTAACTAAACTTATAGTACAAGATTTTGTGTTGCTTGCAATGCGTGTTTCATTTGCTCTATCCTATTTCTTTTGCAGGTGTCTACGATGCCTTACAGAAGAAATATCTGAAGACGCTTCTGTTCTGCGTGTGCGAAGCAGTGGACGGACCAATGATTGAGGAATATGCATGTAAGGCTTTAAGTCTTTGCGACATCTAATTGCAGTTTTGGCTAGTGGATATGATTGAATTCGGAATTGCAGTTAAATGAATACCGCATAACTTTCTGTTTTAACGAAAGAGAGAATGACACCTAATTGTTACTTTAAGGATGACTGCAATGATCAAATGGAAAAATGTGGATTCTAAATTAATTTATCTCGAGATTTTGTGGAGGATTCATCAATTTTGTTTTACCGCGCAGTTTCCTTCTGCTATTCCGATTCTGAGAATCAAGAGGTTTCAATGAACATCAACCGCACTGGAAACAAAAAGAACCGGGGGACCTTCAAGTGTAATTCGACTGCAGAAATTAGTCCCCAACAGATGAGGTTGATCGTAAAAGAAAATATAATTTAGATCTGCGTAAATTTTATCATGTTTACTCACAATCAAACTAATATAATTTGTATTCGACATAATCTCTAGGAGTTCTGCGTGTAAAATGATCCGTACTCTAGTTCAGTTGATGAGAACTCTGGAGAAAATGCCAGAAGAGGTAAGTAAATAAATTAAAAATGCTTTGCTTAATAATTTTGCATTAATATATCTTCAAGCTCAAGCGTTTATTGCAAAAGCTGACTTCTTTATTCTTTCCCCAGCGTACCATTCTGATGAAGCTCCTGTACTACGATGATGTGACGGTATGTTTTTTAACGCGAATAGCAAATCTCAGTTCCTTTTATCTCTTTTATGAATTTGTGCATCAACCAGACTCGAGTTACATTTTGGCCAGGTAGTTGTTTAATTGAGAATGGTTGATGACGCTTGTCATATATACGCAAACTGTGAACATTTTTATACTCTGTTATGCCAAAACCAAGGGCTGACTTATTTATATACAGGGTCAGGGTGGTTTCAATATAACCGTTTTTTTTTTTTTCTGCAGCCCGCTGATTATGAGCCTCCTTTCTTCCGGGGCTGCACAGGTGAAGAAGCTTATCATCCATGGGAGAAAAATCCTTTGAAAATGGAGGTTGGGAATGTAAACAGCAAGCACTTCGTATTAGCTTTGAAGGTAATGGAAGGATATCATGTTTGCAGATAACGTTTTAAATCTACAAATGTTTTTGCCCATTATTTCCTCTTCAATGTTATAGGTGAAGAGTGTACTCGACCCTTGCGAGGATGATAACGAGGGAATCCCGGACGATATGAGCAATGGCGATGATTCAATGCAACAGAATGAGTATTATGATACTGACAGTGAGGTAAATGCGTTGGTGCTTGATATGGCCGAAACTGACTGTCATGCAACTCAGACTATCGTCTAATTTAAATTTGAGATTTATAACTTTCAGGTTGATCTCACTCAAGGGAATCGATATGTAGTTGCTCCAATAGGTAACTAGTATCATTTGTTATTATGGTTGCACAACTCCATTTTCTCCGTTGTTTTCTTCTAATATGTAAACAATGAAAACAGATAAACAGCAAGAACAGGAAGACAATGGCATGATTGATGAAGGTAAATTTTATCATTATTGGGCACAAGTGTGCGCGCAGATATGTTTATATAAACTCAACCCGGAGGAATCATATTTTATGTAGCTTTGTTAGCTCACTATGTATATACGTTCTTATTTTTTTCTACTTCTTTAAAACTGTTAATTCAGTTACTGGCCTGTAACCCTGAATATTTAATGATCTATATTGTGTTCAGACAATACACAGGATCCGGTGGAAGATAAGCAACAACAGGTCCGGGTCAAGGAGTGGATCAACTGTTGTCACCGTGACACAATTGAACTTACTGATGTTCTATCGAATTTTCCAGACATTTCCGTGGTACCTATTCCCCTCCCCCCCTGAATATCATAACGCTGTTATATTTTTGGTTAGCCATTAGTATATCATGATCTAACTACAAATTTTAGTTTTTTTTCCCATCTGTTGTCAAAAATAATATCAATTGAATTGTTTTTACTTTCAGGTTCTAACTGAAGGTATGAACGTTAATCATGCTCGAGCTGTTCTGCAGATTTTATCACTTGCAAACTTTATTTATCTTTTCGTTGATTTTGATTGGTTCTTTAGAGATCATGGATAAGCTTGTTGAGGAAGGTGTGCTGTCGAAGATAGGGAAGGAATCCTACGCCGTTAACAAGGACAAGGTTGATTTTTTACTCAAATTGACCTTTACCCTTACCCATTTTCATTGTTCTAGTACTCCATTCCCTTTTCAACCTCTTTCTGATGAAATTGCAATGTCAGAACCTTGAATATGAGTTCACCATTGTGAAAGAAGAAAGCGACGGTCAACTTCCTAAAGTCTTTGACAGAGCTTTGCAGGTTGAAGATCGATTATACATGACAGTGAGTTTTACTTTTCCTTATTTTTTTTTTCGTGTTTCCTATGAGGATCTTTGGCTCTTTGCTGACTTCTAATCTGTACACCGTTTGTTCACAATGAATGCTCTATAGCTTAGGTACAGAAGTGATGTTTCTTGGGGCTTAGTAAAGTACAGTCGTAATACCGAGTTGAAATGAATTGAGCAAGATGCTGCTAGTATTTAGTAGCATAAAACACTGAAGACGTTACTTACGATGAATTATCTGTATCTTCCAAAACACCATGCATCATCTGAAGTGTGGAAGGATGGAGTTTGTTGTCTCATTTGTACACTACACGAAATATTATCACGGACCTCTTAATTTTTTGACTCATCATAGTAGTTGCTTAGTTAAATGACATAGTATCTTTATGTGATAATATATCCTAACTTACGAGCAAATATCACAGGCTCTCTATCATGTCCTTCCAATGACGCACGTGTCAATCACTAAGCTTCAAAATTTGCTCGAGGGAGAAGTAAACCAGAGAGCTGCTCGAAAGATACTTGATAAAATGGTAGGGGATGGGTTTGTTGAACCCAAAGGCAGCAAGAGATTAGGTATAAAATTAAGTGCGTATTTGGTTCTGCATGTTATACGCGAGTATTTGATGTGATTTAGGCGCATTCTTATTGTGGAACCAAACACTTAGAGAATAAACATTCTGTTTTGTTTGTCTGTTTTTTCTCCGGGTTCCTTTTCGTGGCTGCTGTGCCTCAGGGAAACGTGTTATCCATTCTGAGTTGACTGAAAGGAAATTCATTGAAGTCCAGAAAGCTCTGAGTGCTACGGAAGCCATGGTAACAATTACCGAGTATTGTGGTTTATATCTCCATTTTTTCAATGCATGTTTACAAATTTCACGTTTTGTAAATTTCCAGGATGTTGATCACTGTGAACCAAATAGCAAGTCCAAATTAACTGGTTTTCGTTTAAAAGGTAATAGGTTAAGGCCGTTAATGTTTTGACATTCCAACTCCGTAGCTACTCGATATTGGAACTTTAGTATCTGTTTAAATATAAGTTAAAAGAGTTTGTGAGAAGTGGAAATATAGAGTTCTTCTATTGTAGCTTTCTTTCTAAAAACACTCTGGTCAACTTAAGCCATCTTGTTCTTTCTTGTTGATCAGGAAACAACCATGACGTGTCTACATGTGGGGTTCTTCACTCCATTGGATCAGATTTAACACGAATGAAAGTGACATCGGAGACAAACTATACTGACTCTGGGAATGGACAGAACACAACAAAGGCAAAAGAGTCCGGAGACACCCCCATAAGCAGGGTTGAGGCTGCTTATATTGATTAAATTTCCAGTTTCTTTATAGCCGAATATTGTGCATATACAACTTATGTAAGCTATTTTTAAATTGTACAGCCTGTTATTTCAAGAGAGAGTTTCGCGATAGGCAAAGAGAATGACAGAACAAACGGAATTGCAAATCAAGGAGACGAAGGTGGTACAATTATATCCAGTAAGTCTTCCCAAGAGAAACGGTCAAGGAAAACTAGCGCGGTATGATGTGGCTCCTTTATAACTTACAGAGGTTATATTTTCTTTCTTTGATTTGGACATGTAAGTAATCTGACAGTAATTTTCTTCTTTTTGCTTATTATTATATTCTTTTGTAGGTGAAGGAGCCTATCCATCAAAATATAAAGCGACAGAGATCCGAGGTCCTGTGAACCTGAAATTTAGACCCCACATTATTTGTGGATAATACAGTTACAAAAAAAACTGGTACACGCCTCCAGGATTATCATGTATGGCGTATAAAATAAATATTTGGTAGTAACAGCTGAGGCAATGACTTCACATAAATTCCTGTGGCCTCCCTAGCCCACTGTTTTCATAATTTGCTCACGTCAAGTACTACTATTGAAGTAATGATATCTAAATTACTTTTTAATACAGATACTTAATTCATCTTCTTTATCTTCTTTCCATCACACACACATAAAATATTTTTTTATATTTTTATCTCTCATTATATTTCTTTGTTTATTTCGTTTAATGTCAAATAGGTGAGACGTGCCCATAAATTATTTGATGAAAGTAGTCCCACTACCATGCCTCATCTTTATTCAGTCGTTACCTCGTTCATTTCGTTTAGAAGGACCACAATTTGTGTAGATTATGTTAACTATAAAAATTAAATCCATTGGAATATTAGGACGGTATGATTGGAAACAGTGGCCTCATAAGAACTTAAAATTGACGGCCACTGAGTTGAGATTAAAAAAAATACAATTTCGAGCAGTAAGGTGCCAGCTATATAACATGTAATTTGAATGGTCATAATTATAACAAGTGACATCTTGTCATCTTTATTCACTTTAAAAATAGTTAAACTTCAGGTTAATGATTACCTTTCATGTTTTGGATTATACTTTTAGAATCTAATATTGAGGAATTTCACATTTTTAACTTTACTTTTTCATTTCGAGAAATTATACAGTAGAATTTTCATTATCATGTCCAAGTTCGTCTCCATTTTAAATGATAACTCCGTAAATAACCTTGATGTAATGTCTCCTAAGAAAAACATAATGTGAGGGGATGATAATCTACTCTTTTAAAATTTATTTTTAATGTTTCCTATGCAATCTTTTGGCTCAATGGCTCTTCAAGTTAATTAAATTTAATGTTTAAAAATTTATGTAAATGACTTGTCATAATGAATTTTAACATTAATATTCACTTAAAAATATATCACATTTGGGATAAAATTATTTTAATTTAAAATTAATTACTTAGTATTATGATTTGAAAAATATCCACATAATCTATCTATCCTAATATTATTAGAAATTTCTCTTATAGGTAGCTTGTATAAGAACGTCTTTTAGAGTATTTATTATCATAACGTTTAGGCAAATAAATTTTTTAAAATTACAGAACTAAAACATAATTTTAACATTTAAAAAAAAATCACACCAAATTTAAAGTTGTGCAAAATAACTAAACCATGTCAAATTATGAATTTCAATTGTAATTGTATGGCTTTATTAATTTCCAAGTTAAGTTATTGTATGATTTGACTGCTTTGTGGTCAGTTTGTGAGTCCTAACATAAATGTAGATCCTGGTCTCTCCACTCCGAAGAAGGTTCTCAATTTGCAAGAAAGCGCCACGTGGCTTCTGGAAATAGCTAGTTTGCCCTAGAAAGATCCCAAGGAGTCGGTCCGAACGTAGACCCACCCTTTGCTTGACAAACACAGAGACGTGTGTTTTATGATTCTGTTTTGCCATGTGATGAGATTTAGATGCGCATAATATAAGGTCCCCTACCATTACCCCTTTCAACCAATTGCCATCAAACACAGTTCAAGCTTTTCTCTCCGACACCCTGATTCAGTCCATCCTGTGACCCTTACAAGTTTTTTACTTATTGCTGTTTCATTTTTCTCCCTTCATCTTTTTCTCTAAAACATAATTCAACTCTCCACTCCTTCAATTTCTGTGCCGACCCAGTCCCGACACAGACAAACCAATGGCCAAGACCGAGGTTGGTTGGCAAAATTATGTTTTTGGATTTTCCTAGAATTCCATCTGATTTGTAAATATTGAAGTGAAGTAATTTGATATTCTACTTTTTGCCTGCAGTTGGAGGTAACTGTTGAGAGGAAGAACAAAGACCTAAAGCACCTGGGGTTTGTGAGGATCGCTGCTATTCAAACCTTTGTGTTTGTGTCAAATCTGTATGAGTACGCAAAGCAAAACTCTGGGCCTTTGAGATCTGCTGTTGGAACGGTGGAAAACACTGTAACCACCGTTCTTGGTCCCGTCTGCAACAAGTTCAAGGGCCTCCCTGATGATGTCCTGGTTTTTGTTGACAAAAAGGTAATTTTTTTCCACCTTTGCCCCTTTCTCATTCTACGTATATGTGTTATAAGAGAAAAATCGTTGTTTTATATGAATGGTTTTTATAACCTCTCTGGTTTCTCTTGTGGATCTGATGAAAAGGAATATGGGAAAATTGGGAAAATGGCTGTTGATGATTCATATACTCTCAGCTTGTAATCATCAATTGGCTTGGACTTTCGATCTTGATTATCAAGATGTATTTGTTGAATAGCTATAAGGGAGTGCTTGCTGCTTGGGAATAAAAAGTATATTGTATTGGTGGGTAGTTATTCCCTTACGAAGATATAAATTAAAAACGGTGGAATAATAAATTATTTTGGTTGGCCAAACTTTTGATATAATGATGGTGGAAAGGTTTAACTTCTGGTGAGGAGGAGTTTCCTTCATTCATTGACCTGCTATTTTGAATTGAAGATTGACTTAATGATGCAGGAAAGGTTCAACTCTTCGTATATTGCCGTTTTTCTTTAGGACAACTTATAGGCAGTTTCTTAGGTGTTATTTCTAATGCTCTTCGAGGAGAATTGGGATTTCTCTGCTTTAATCTGAATCGTAAAGCCTTGAATTAAAGGATTATGTGTCCTTTGTATGTACCTTGTACACTAGAAAATTCCATGTTAATGTTTGACGGGCATTGTTAATTTATTGATCGATTTGTGAATAAACTAATTAGCATAAGATTTGGACAGGTGGATGAAGCTACACACAAGTTCGATGAGCATGCTCCTCCTGTTGCGAAGCACCTCGCGGATCAAGCCAAGGGTTTGATTCAGAGGGTGATAAACGAGGCAGGGAAAGTTGCTAGTGAAGCTCAATCTGGAGGGCCAAGAGCAGCTGTGCATTATGTGGCTACAGAGTCAAAGCATTTGGTGCTGATAAATTCAGTGAAGTTGTGGAATGGACTCAACCACTATCCACCATTCCATGCATTGGCAGAGATGGCTGTTCCCACTGCTGCTCACTGGTCAGAGAAGTACAATCATGTGATCAAGGCCATGACTCAAAAGGGTTACTGTTTCGTTGGGTATCTACCGTTGATTCCCATTGATGAGATTGCCAAGGCATTTAAGCAGGGCCAGGGGAACTTGAAAGGAAATGATGCAACCTGTGTTGAACAGAGCTCAGAATCTTCATCTGATTCTGATTAAGTTTAGCTTTACATCTTCAAAAATTTGCTTCTGAGTGACCTTGTTTTGTGGGTTGAAACATTCTAGGCCAGGTGGTGGTAGTGAGTAGCACTATTGAAGTTAGTAAGACTTGGTAAGACTGTATAACTAATCCATGTAGAAGATAGGGTTGATGTAAATGGTCGAATAATGCTCATAAAGTGTGTTTCCTCCTTCTATATGCATAAATGTTGCTCTAGTGTTTTTTTATTATGACTGTGCAAACCGGATAAGCACAAATGCATGATACTACGTATTGCTTCTATTGACTCTTCAATTTGATTTCTTTATGAGAGTGGACCAGCAAAAAATTGACATAATAGCTAAGAACTTGAGCTAGTTTTTAGTTTTTTAGCATTACTTGTAGGACTCGCTAATCTTAATATATCTCAACAACTCTTCATTCTTGTTGCGTCATTGTATTCGCAAGACTCTGTCTTTACCCTCTGAAACCATATATGCATGTTCCTGATTTCTGTCTCCATATGTATGAGACCGTTTGTTTAAGTTTCTTTCTTCTTTATCAAAGGATCATTTTAAAGGAAAAAAACACTCACTGTTGTTACGTGTTTGTTTTAGCTTTATAAGATAATCAGAAAACTCTCCCTGAATAATAAATGGTCTTTGTTGATGTCAGCAAGCATCTCTCTATCCACACACAATCTTCTATGCTGGGATTTCTTTTTCTTGATTTGATTTAACTCATCAATGGAAAGATCACCAATATAATGAGGTATTTTCTTCAGCATTTCCTTGGCTTGTACAAATTGTTATATGTTTATAACGTAAGTTTCATTCAAATTCAGTTATGAATCATCAATTGCCATTAATTCAATTTGATTCTTTAATACGTCGGTGACTTCCCCAAATCATTTAAATATTAATTTCTTGAATCGACAAACTTTTACTTCGTAAAAGCCGTAATTTCAAATTCAATACAACATTTTTATAATATTTTAAAATATACATTGACTTCCTTCAAATTTAAAACAACACTAATATTTTTATTTTTAATAAAATTACACCTACCTCCTATATATTTTAATAGAATTTTTGTTTTGTTGAATTTAAAAATAAAAATATGTACTAAGACCTCAATAAAATTTTAAAACAAACTTTAAAATATCAAGTTAAACATTTTTCTTAAAAAGGTTAAACAATTTACTTATAGGTACTAAACGTATCTATATATTATCATTCAACTGTATGTATCTTATAAAAAAATATACAAATTTATATTTGTGACGAAATATTGTTTTAGAAAAAAAAGTATAAAGTATATAATTAAATTATTAACATATATTATTTTAATTAAATATGATTTTAAAATTTTAAATATCAATACTATCAATATTATTTTCTTAATAATATAAAGAATATTAAAATCCATTTTAAAATTATAAATATAAACATTATTTAAAAGAATCTCATAAGAGATAATATATTTTTTTTTACAATTAAATAATATAATTATATTTATCCAAAATTTTCAAAAAATTGAATTAAATTTTAATCAATATACTATTTATTAATATAAGTGATACCATACTACAAATATAAAACGAGAAATGTTATTTTATTGTAAGTATAAAAATATATATTTTTAGAAACTAAAATAAGTATCATTGTAATTTATTAAAATTTTAGGAAAAATATATGTTTATTTTAAAATTAGATATTTGAAGAATTACGAGGTTTGTAACAACATATCTTTTTTTTCTTTTCTAATCTCTTTTGAATTTGTATTTAAAATGTTTTGATATGATATCGTTTATTCCTGTTGCAAGAGCAAAACACAAAAAAAAAAAAAAAAAAAAAAAAAAAAAAAAAACTTAAATGTTTTAAAAGTTTTCCCTTCTTAGCTAATATTGCTTTTAAATCTTTTATAAATAAAATAAGTTAGATACTAAAAGTGATGAAGTTGTTATAAATTTATTTGGTTAAGGTTCTAATGTTATCTAATGTTGATGGACTCTAAATTTGAACAAGGTGAAGTTGTTTTTTCTCTTATTATTTAGTATTTTGTAATGTTGATAAACAAAAATTTAAAACTTATATTTTGTTTAAAAAAATTATTTTCTGATTATTGAAAGTTTAATAATTTGTGAAAAATTATCATTTGATTTCGTTGATTTTTTTATAGAAGATATATTTCAGAAAAAAAATATTTATAAATTAAGTAAATTAACTCATTTAACCCATTAAAATCTAATACACGGAGTTGAGTTGATAAATTTAATAAATAAGTCAAATTGTGTTGAATATTAATGACTCATTTTGATCACTTAATTTTAAATTATTTGAGATTCCATCTTTAATTTTTTTTTATCAAATTTCTTAATAACATTATATTTTTTTCCAAAGTCATGATATATTCTCAAATATTAGCTACTGAGTTTTCTATTTTCTTACCTTTTCTAGTTTGTACTTGATATCTTTTTCAAACTATTTAAAGTGATTATTACAATTTTTTCACTTCCACCACATTCGACTATCTTAAGTAGTTATTGCAATTATCTTTTTCATTTACATTTAATCATCTTTCCTATTTCCATATTTAATATCAAGAATGTTTACCCGTTATAATCTCCTTTCTTAAAATAAGTTTCATTCCTATATTACTAAAAAGATTTAGTTGATTATAGAAATAATAAAAATGAAGATAAAATAAATAAAAGTAATGAAAACTTCATTAGTAGTTATGAAAGAAATTTGTTATTAACTTTTGTTTTAGTCGACATGGTTTGAGAGATCCAGACGACCTCTAATAACATAAGAAAAAGATTCGTAAATTAGAAATATAATTAATTATAATTTTTTTAATAAAAAGAAGTTAAAATCATTAATAAATAATTTATTAATGGAATAATTAATTTTTTAACTATATAAATGATTTTTGCAATTTTCTTAGTTAATGTCTTTCAATATATGTTTGATTTTGTAATTTTATAATTTTTTTTCTCGTTTTTAAGAAGGAAATCTAATAATGTGCGAAATGAGAGAAAATATTTTTCTAATGTTTAAAGTCACGGTCGAATATTTCACGTCGACTAATAGTAAAATTATTTATAATATATAAATAAGTATAAATTTCATATTTTATAAATTCAATTTTGTAAAATTAAGTTAACTTAAAATTTAATTATTAGACTCATAAAACTTATTTTAGTAGGATTTAATAAACTTATTATATCACTGTTATGATTTATTATCGGATTACTCATAAATTATAAATATATAAGTAGTCTCAAATCTCAATGTAAGGAGATGTTGAAAATTCTATACTCTAGATAAAATTATTTTATAATATATAACTTGAGTATAAATATCATCTTCAATCAATTTTGTAATTGTAAAAATAAGTTAGACCTAAAATTCAGTTTTTAAAAGTCAACTACAAATGCTTTATTTTGGATTTTAATTCTCTATTTCTTTTTTTCTTCTTGATTCTTTTATCTTCAATTCTTCTCTTATTTATTATACATCATAAAAACTTTAAAACAAAATTAAATGAGAAAAAAACAGAAGAGAAAGGAAGTATGAACAGTTGGGAAAGTAAACATTGTTGGGTTGCCATGGAGTATAATGGAAATATTTAAATTAATTGTGGATCTAACTATTCAAACTTTCTTTTTGAAACTCTAAAGAAGAGAGCGGAAATGAACAATAAAAGGAGATATTTCATTTAGTTTTTTATTGTTTTACCAATATTTGTCGGTGCCCTGTTTGTGGATGATGTTTTGTTGGTACAATGGACATGTTACAAGAGATGTGTCGATCAACAACTACTTCCTATAATATTATGATTTTTGTGTAAAATAATCCTCCTTATTTCTTCTTTTTAATGTCTTTTTTTTTTTTAACTAGCATCTAGGAAACTTTCCATTAATCTCGCTGATTCTGTAATTTTAACGTCTTAATGATCATTGTTTCTTCATTTATAGGGAGGGAAAGAAACCACAGACGAATTGTGTGGCAAAAAATGGGATTAAAATAAGAGAAAGAAATCTATCTTAGGTTACCTATAAAAGTGAACGTCCAAAGTTAAATTAGGACTCAAAAAAATGGATCTAAATCTTGATGGGTCTAAGAATAAACTAATAAAAGACAGTAAATAAGAGAAAAAGCACCATTTCCAACAACAGAAAAAAGACATGAACTATGATCAAGATCAAGATGTTTCTACAGAGGAAAATGGTTGAAGAAAAAATTACGCTTCATGGCCAAAAAATTGCCACGTGTGGATCTAATTCAGCATTTTATGTGGCTCTTAATACACTAGATTAACATTTTCAATAGTTTAGCATTAACTAGCTTTAGTTAACACGTAGACTGAAATAACCGACAAGTTAAAGACTATGAGACTTTTTTTGCACCAATTTCTTTCTTTTAATAACTAACATGATTGTGCCATGAATTTTCAAATACCAATGTGACCATTCACTTTGTTACCCAGATCTATTACTATGAATATTCAAACAATTTATACTACAAATTCCTTTCATTTTACCTCATTCTAATTTAATCGTTACATTAGATATCCAAACATGGTCTTATTTATTGAAAATGAGAAGAAAAAGAAAAGAATAAAGATATATAAATTGTAATAATGGGCCTAATGCAACTGGGCTTGGACCACCCATCTATATGCATAGTGTTTAAATGGTAGTGAATATTAATAATGAGCGTGGCTCAAAGAATAAGTGGCCCTCCCACCACACACTCACTTTCCACCATCTCACTCTCACACAACAATATTTAATTCTCATAAATTAACTTTTTTGCTCTCTAATGCGTATCAAACACTGTATATGAAAAGACACATACCCCCTCCTCAACTCAACCAGCAAAATTGAATTCTCTTTTCTCTTTCACCACAAAAATAGAGGCACATAATTAATATTCATTGAAAACGGGTTTTCGGGGATGAAATTTGATGCTGCAAAACAACACATTCATACAACAGCTATCATGTCAAATAATTGTTTGCGCTTCACATGTTGGCAAATTGAAAATGTCGTTTCAAGACCGAATCCAAAGTTGAGATGAAAACAGATTTTATATGTTGAAAAAGTGATTCTATGATTCCAAGTGCGATTATTAATATTCCAACACTCTTACTTTACAGTTAACACTTTCCCAGACATTCTTTTCTCTATGCAATAATAGAAGAATATCTCCATAATCTTTCCTAAAGAAGATTGATGGTCTTATAACCACCAAGTGAAAATAATTTTCCACCAAAGAATCGGTGCCATCAAGTGTTTGCCACATTTTTTTTTGTCAGTTGTCATAATCACTTTGATGAATGGTGGAAATGGGTGTCCCAAGGGAGGCAAGATTGTAAAACCCAACTCCACTTCTCTTACCCTTTTTGACCTCTTTACTACAAACCCACATTGTGCAATCATTGTTTACTTTTGTTGTTGTTACATCGTAACACAATTTTCACAAGGTTTGTAACGTTTTATTGTTTTCTATTATTTCAAAATTAAGTTATAACACACGGAAACAGAATAAGCTCACAACTTATGATATTATTATAAAAAATCAATAAGAATCAATTTAACCCAAATAACAACAACGACTCATATAATCTTAATTTACCAATTATGAAAAAACAAAAAGTATCTCCTTCATTTTGTTTGTCAGGAGGACTAATTAAGGTTCTACTACAACTACTATACAGCAACAGTAAAAGTGAAAGAAACAAGGTTGGAAGCAAAACCCTGTCTTTGAAGTTTGCAATTTGCATATCCATGGCAATAAATGAGATTTCTTTTCTTCCCATTTTACCCCTTTGAAAAAATAAATTGATTCTTACCGGTTAATTGAAACTTCCAGACAGGCTTTGTTCCGACGATTAATCTAACTATTCGCCATCACTACGTCGTCGCCGCCGCCGCCACCGCCGTCTTCGACGGCGATATCTTCCCCGTCTTCATTGAGCCACCTCTCAACGGGAGCACATTCCGCCTTGTGGCGAAATTTCCAATCAAGCGCCTGACACGCGCGTGAGCAATAATTCACCACACCGCACACTGAACACCTTCGGAACTCGTGCCTCCTCGTCTCGGGTCGCCCGCAACCCGAATGTGAACAAAGTCTCATACCCGGACCCAGTGACCCGCTCCGAGTAACAAACCACTCCGATAAAAACTTACTCGCCGGATGAGTCTCGGACACCGGCACGTTGCACCCGTAATCACTCAACAGAGGACAACCCGACCCGGTTCCCAAACGGAGTCGCGGGTGCGGAACCGGGAGGTTCCACGTCACCCAGGGAGGCTTATTATTCGCGGCGGAGAGCACGGCGGCGAGTTCACGAGCGTTGGCTTGCAACAGAAACCGTCGACCTTCCGCTACGTTCTGCTTAACGCCGTAACCGTCTTGCAAGCAATGACCAAGCTCACGCAGCGCGTCGATGTGACCGAGAAAAGCCGCGCGTGCGCACAGCGCTACTCCCGCCCGAAGGTCCTTGTCGTTTTTTGTGCCGCCGCTTCCATTGAACTGTATCACCGCGAGAGAATACAGCGCCGGCGCGTGAGAGTTCATCGCCGCCTTCGCCATCAGCGACGCGCCGCTCCCTCTGTTTTGCAGACAATAAAACCGAATCTGCACACAGGCAACATTTCAAGACCCAATCTTTCGTTCAACAAACCCTTCATAAAAAAATAATTTTTTTAACAAAACTAACAAAAATGAGACTTCTTTAATGTTAACGAACCATTCCGAGAGTGTAACAGGCTTCAATGTTTCCGGCATCGGCACAGTGTTTGAGGAAACGATGAACAGAATCACACCAATTTTGGGGTTTGACTAAGAATGTTCTGTGGGACGCTCTTGACAAAACCAGAGGGTGAAGGCCCAGAGAGTTTAGTCTCTTGCACCTGTTCAGTTTCACCAAATCCATTTTAAAAAACAAATTTTTTAATCCGTTTGAAGAGATTGAGAAAGGTGGGTACATACGTTACTAGGACATTGATGAAATCGGAGGGTGAAGATGCTGTGGCACTGAGCTTGCAGAGGATAGAGAGGAGAAGATCGTCCGGCAAAGATTCGAAGAAGTCGGAGGTTTTCTCCGGACATGTTTTTCGTCTTTTGGAAGTGAAGGGCATGTCTGAAGACACAGTAGGAAATGGCAGAAAGCAGAACAGAGATAAGAAAGAGGTGTGTTTGTTGGCATAATATGTGAAAGTTAAATCTATTTATGTGGGTGGTTGTGGTGTGTGAAGGCTAAAGCAAAGTGGGGAGTTAAGTTAGAAATCAGAAAGAATGAGAATCCCCACATTAACTACAAACTTAATTACCAAACACCCCTCATCTTCTGGTTTCCATGGTCAAACCGCGTTGACTCAGAATACTGCGTTTCAGAATACGTTAATCCACCTTGCAATGATTTTGATTTTCATTTTCATGTGTCCAAGGCCAAAACATTATCTTCATAACTGACGTGGATTCAAGGATAAACCAAACATGTGTTTAATGCTGTAACTATTTCAAAAATATGAATAACTCTGTGTTCTTTCGTTCCATATTCTAATGAATGAGGGAAACAGCAGATAATTTAATTTTCAAATGCTACAAATTCTTATTTTGTTTTTTTAGTATAAGAAGTATGGCAGTTATGTTTTAAATATAAATTATTTCACCAACTTTACAAGTGGTGTTAAAATTGTGTTTATGATTAAACTCCTAAATATTAAATCACAACTTAATGATAATGGTTTTACAAGATGTAACTGTAAGATGTAGTTTAATGGTCTCGAAAACTAAATCAAAATTATGTCGTTTAATTTAATTGACTAAATTGTTGTTTGAAAAAGTAATTTATTAATTTAAAGGTGTTAAAACTAAAATCAGATTTAAAACATATAAAACTAAAAACACTTGTTTTCTCTGAAAATATAATATGAATGTTAGGGGAAGCAGAGAGAAATAATAAATAGATACCTCTTTTTGTTTAATATTAATTGAAACATTTATTTAAATGGTAAATAATCACTTTTAAAAAAAATTATTTATTGCCTTTTTAATTCGTACATTTTATTTTCTAAAATATGCAATTCGTCTCAAAGTTAAACCTAGGAGTCATTGTTAATTCAGATATTTGTTGAAATAAATATTCAATACGTTCATAGTTTACAAGAAATTTAAATTATCTTTTAATTATATAAAATAAATTTATTACCTTTCATAATAATTACTTCAAAAAATGTATTTACGGTGGATTAGTGGTCGAATAAAAAAAATTACGCTTATAATTTATTGAAATAATAAATAAATCGTATCTTACTTTTCTCTCAACGTGAATAGCTGATATTTAAAAACTATATTATTTGAATCAGACTAAATAATATTCATGTAAAGATAATATTGATTTTTCTAACCATTAGTAAGATGCTTCATTTTAAAAATTAGGTTAAACTTTTATGACATGTACTAAAAGAAGGGATACAATTTACGTAGTAAGGTTTTTTCTAACATAATTTACATAGTAAGTTACCTAATGCTTTAATCAACAGTTACATTTTTTTTTTAATTTTTTTAGCTCAGTCAAATTGGTTTAATACTAAAAGAATCAAGGTTTTTACTTTAATTGATACATAAAAATTTGGTGGGTTTCATATTTTATTTATTTATTATATTTTAATACGTCGCAATTAAAAAGTATGATGAAGTAGTTTTTGTTTTGCAAAATATATTGTTAATTTATCACTAATTTGATAAGACATTGAAAATGAAAATGTGAACGTTACAAAATATCCAACCCAAATTCCTCACTAACTTTCAAAGTTAAATTTTGTACATTTTAAAATATTTTGAATATCAACTGGTATCGTTGTTATAAGATTCACTCAAAGAAATGTTTTTAATATTTATTTCTATAGTCAGGTAAGAGAGTTACACATTGTACAAATAAATAATTCTTTTACATTTAGAATAGAAAGTAAATATATAATTAATGCATTTATGTTTGATTGTAGTTTTTTATTTCCAAAATATTAAAAAACGTACGAAGATCATTTTTAATTTCAGATGTAATTTTAAACAGTGAAACAGTATTACGAGTGCATCCTTTCTTTCCTTTTTATACTAAAAATATATATTTTGTTCTATATTTATCCTGTTAAAATCAAACAACAGCTACTCTTAGTTTATTGTTTTAAGTAGTGCATAAACCAATGAAATAAAATATAAATAAATTTAAATTACTTTAAAATAATTGAGAAAACACAATAATAGGAGGTTGTCTTCCTTTGGATTTAATGAGGTTGAAATGAAGCTACATTAATTAAATTATAAATTATTATTTTATCAAGTTGGAATAATTTTAGAGTATTTAGAAAGTGACACAATAATTTTTTTTAATCTCCTTTTACTTTATATAATTTCATTTCGCCATATTTATCCCATCCCATCAAAGCATTAACATCCGTACCATGGTCTTGTGTTATCAGTGTTTGTGGGAAGGAAGAAAAACATGTCCCATGATGGACAGAGTAATTTAATATAAAATTAAGAAAATCGTCTAACAAAAATATACATATTGTAAACAATTATTAAATATATTTTACGATAACAAATTTAAAATAATATTCATTAATTCAAGTGATAATACTATGTTAAATGTTGTTATATTATTTAACTTTTACTCTCATTTTAAGTAGCATTTGAGTTTTACTATACTTTTTAATACTAACATATACCTATACTATATAGATGTGATGTTTAAACAATCATTTATTTTTATTTATCTTATTTTTATTTAATATATTTTATATCAATTTACTGATTAAAATTTATGCATTTAATAATTATATTCATTGATATTAAATAAAAAAATTATTTATGAATGAAATACCAAATTAACAATATGACATGTTTCGTTAATATATATTTTATCCGTTGCAAAACTCTTGATGTTTTAGCTTTTTAAATTTTGTTTCTAAACTATTGATGTTTTATAGATTTCAAATTTTATTAATTTTTTTATATATACCCCTATTTAAATGCAGTAACTTGTATCATATTTTTCTCGTGTTATAGCATGCATTAATAATTTAAAGCTACAAATATTAAATAAAGGTATAGTATATATGTCATTTGCTAATAATATTAATTATTTCTTAAACTATACACAATAACACCCAACATGAAGAAACGGAGGAAATATATAATAAATATTATAACTATTTAAGTTTTTTCTGAATATAATTAAATCCATTAAATTTGACTAGATCCAAACTGTGGTAAAATTTAATTTTTCAGTAATGATTATATTGTAATATATTCAATACTTTTTAATAAATATATATACTCATGTGTTAACTGCCTAAGTGTTCCAAAGGTAATTTTGAAACCAAGTAAATAACCAATGAAATGGATAAAACAGCAGAATAACCAATTTAAATAACATTAAGAATTAAACAACATTTGATATATGCGGGGTTTAAATAAGTCTTTATTCTCACAATTTTTTGTTTTTTTATGACATTTTAAATTATAATTTGTTATTTTATTTTTATAATTTTAGAAAATGCTTTTTATTCACTACTATTAGCAATGTTAGTCTTGTTGTTGGGGGTGGGAGGGATTCCACTTGAGATCTTGAATGAGCCAAAAGATTAATGTCATTTTTAAATTTTGTGGACCATAGTTATTTTCTATCCAAATTCAAAGAAATTATCTTACTCAAAACAACGTAAAAATTGTGCTACCAGATTAATATTTTAGTGACATATGTTATTGTCAATAAAACTATCATTATTCATACCAACTATAAGTGTATAATTTAATAGTCACTATAGTTAAAAAATAACATTTTTTTATTTCAAAACCAAAAAACATTTTAACATGAAGGGCTGAATAAATATTTAAACTATAACTAAAATATATTTAAAGTAATTTTTTATAATTCATTGTAATAACCTAAAAAATATTTTTAGAATACAAATAATATAATTAAAATGATATTGGAATGTTTTATTATTTGAATATATATATATATATATATATATAATTGTATTTATGGTAAATATTTGAATTTTAAATTCTAAACATAAATTGTTATATTTATTTTCGGAAAGTAATTTACTGTTTTGTTTTCACATTTATACCTTGTGATGAGAAGGAATATGTTGTTTTGTTTTCATGACATGTTGAAAATCACTGTAAAATCCAACTAATACATTTTTTCACTCTCACTTCGAACTCTTATCATCTGAATTAAAAAAGAAAAAGTCAACGAAATATCAGATTTAACCACATACGTTTATTTTTATAAAAATACCCTATAAACTGTATATTCATGTGATTACATTTTTTGAAAAGGACATTTTGAGAAATACATGTCTGAAACTTGGAACAATTGGGAGGACATTGAAAATAAAGTTTGAAGGAGATTGCAAAGATTTGTGTCGTGAATGATTGGTTTCACTTTGCTTGAGAAATTATAATGTCTGCTCTCCTGTGATGGTAAACAAAATTACTCAAATGTGCAATTCAACTCTAATTTGGACAACATTAAGTCATTTTTTTTTAATAAAAACAGTGATAAGGATACATAACTATATATGTACAGAATAACTGTAATGCCAATCCTTTTGTTTTTTAACTGTTTTAAGAATTATTCTTTTAGGTGTATGACAAAAAGACTATTAAAAGAGAATAAATAAATTTAAGTAAATATTTTGAATTAAATTTATAGTAATAAATAAGATTTCGATTTATCTTGAATATAATAATAAATAGGATTCTGAAGTTACAGCCAACTCACCTGGTAATTTTATCCTTCAAGACTAAAGACGTTAATGATATACAAGTTTTTGACTAATAGAGATTAGTTAAAAAATGTATATTCGCTTCAGAAAAATATAAATAGATTTTATTACAATTAAAATAAATATGTAATTTGAAATTAATCAGCCAAATAAATATAATAAAATAAACATGTAATTAAAACAAATTTGTAATGTTCTAAAAAGGAAATTAAAATTAAAATATTAGATAATTTATTTGTGTTTATTTATTATTATCAATTATATTATAAGAATACTAATATACCATATTGCTAATAATATTAATAATAATATCTGTCTTTAATCTTTTAATAGTTTATTCTCCTATTTTCACATTATAAGAATACTAATAATACCACCCTGCTAATAATATTATTAATAAGAATATCTGTCTTTAATCTTTTAATAGTTTATTCTCCTATTTTCATATTATAAGAATACTAATAATACCATACTGCTAATAATATTAATAATAAGAATATCTGTCTTTAATCTTTCAATAGTTTATTCTCCTATTTTCATGCTACGTCATGAACATCTACTCATATTTTTGTTGTTATCATCCATTAATCTAATTCGTCAGTGTAATACAATGTTTTTATTATATGTTAATACAACATCACTGTAAGCAAAATTCATTAAATTGATGATCAATAATCGCTCAATTAAAATATAAGAAATAAATAGTATTTAAATCAAATGCAAAAAAGATGAAACTTTCTTAAAATAAACAAGTTATCAATCCTTTTATTATAGCAAGAAAGCTTTATTTGGCCCTTGAACTCAAAGAGCGTTAATTTAATTTTATTTTTTCAGAAATAGCAAGATGAATACATAAAAGGAAATTATATTCATTTTCCTTATCTGAGAAAATACTTATTTGTTAGATAACTATTAGCGTAACTCAGCCTAAGTAACCAAAGTTTAAAATTAACTGGTGGTTAACGATGGCTAGCTAGAGGTTTTATGAATATGCGGCATAAAATTCTGTGGTCACTCTATTATCTTTAATAAAAAAAATTATTTTATTTAAACGGGTGTTTGAATTTTATTTTTTAATCTGTATTTTGTTATTTAAAGAATATGAACATTTTTAAATGTATATTCTATTTAAAATAATTAAAAGAATAATGTATCCTAAGAAATTAAACCTTAAAATAAAATATTTCATAATTTAATATATAGGGATATGTTTAAAAAAATTAATTATAAAATTAAGCCTTTTGAAAATAAAATATTTTTTTTTCAAAAATATCAATTCAATTGTGTTATATAAAGATAAAATTTCATTGGTTAACTACTTATCTTTTTGTGATTCATAATAACCTTATCTTACATCGCTTTAACTTAATCTGCTCATTCAATTTTAGCACATAGCATTAAAGCTAGAATTTGACAATGCAATTACATGGGGTTATTGGTATGGTTGATATATACGTTGTGAAGATAGATAGTGAATGAAAATTGAAAAGTCTATATATATGGGACGCACAATTTTTGATATATCAACTTGTATTGGATTCCATTTAATATAACTCTTTCATTGGAGATATGATTTTGGAAGTAGTTAACTTCACTACGTGCCCTTATCATTGCCATTCGTAGCATGCATGCATTCTCTTCAACCTTATAATAATGCATCTAAAAAAAAGGTCACATATGTTGTGCTATGATTGTTGCCACGAATGCTTATGAGAATCGAGAGATATTTTAGATTTATCGAATGTGACAAGTTTACGTGCAAATATATCAATATCATTTCCCCTTCCTTACGCAGCCAAAGTAAAAGAGCAATTGAATTGCCCAACTCAAACTGCAAACATTACTTTGTTTATAAACATAAACATGTGTTCATATATAAATATCTTAATTCCCGAGTTCAGAAGAATTTGAACGAAACAAGAACAGAGGATGTTGCTTAACGTATTTGCTATATGCACCTCGCGCACGTGATTATGTACATATATATAATCTGTTGAGTATGATCTAAGTTAGATTTTCAAGTTTAATTAACTTTTGCAAAATTTGTTTCGTCATAAAAAATGTGTTAACTACTTACTTTGAATGCGTAAGTTAGGCTGAGAATTCCAATTGAAGAATAGGGTTGAGACTTAGTTAAGCCAAAATTAAAACGTGGATGAGCACTAATCAAGTCATCTTTTCATTATTAATTTAAAGACGTGAACAAGTACCAATGTGGAAGTACAATAATCAGAATGTGTTCTTCTTAATGGGAGCAGCTCCATGTGTAATTTTGAGAGTCACTCTAGAAGATTAAAATGGCCCCATTGAGGTAGCATTGCGTATAATTGACACGATGTATCGTTTATTAACTAAGGAAAATGATAAACATCTACCCCAATTTGGTAGATGTAGATAAGGAAAGAAAGGAACTACACGGAAAGAAAGAATAAAGGAAAAAGAAAGAAAGAAAAAAATGTACTACATGAAGAATAATAAAGAGAAAGATAGCAAAAATAAGATAACGAAAGAAAAATAAATAAATGTTTAAACATATATAATAATCCTTTCATCAATGAGAAAAAGGCTCGTCATTTCTTACTGGGTTCTGTTCAAGCATAATTTTAAAATTTTATTTAATAAGCACCTTTATTTTATTTTTTTTGTAAAATAATAAAAAGATAAAGAATTCATAGAAAAAATATTAATATTACTCTTTTAAATATTGCAGTCACGTCTAGGGTACTGATACATGTCACAAGGAGTGAAGTAAGAGCACATGCTTGTTTTTCTCCCCTCCAAACACTATATTATTGATTATCTTGATTTTGTTTGTATTAATGTATTTTAGACTAAGTAGCTAAAAGCTTAATTATGTTTAATAGAGTCTCCATCTTCAAGTACCGTAAATGAAAACATGTCCTAAAAGACTAAAAAGCGAGTATTCTGTGCATTGTACGATATTTGTAAATATGCAAGAAATACAAAATTATACAGTTTAAAAAAAGAATATTACTTTACTGGTATAATAAATATATATATATATATATATATATATATATATATATATATATATATATATATATATTAAAACATGAAAAAACCATGTAATATAATAAATTCCATTTACATTCCATTTAATCACACATCATCATATATAATAAATTTATTGATTTTTTTTATAAACACCTTAAAAATAATATCAACAATAATAATAATTTGTAATTTAAAGGTAATGTGAAAGACTAAAATGTTGTAATATTGAATTTAAAGGTAATGTAAAATATTAAAACTTTTACACAATTAAAATAACGAATACATGAATTTGCATGCTATCTTATTTAACCTTTGTACAATATCGAAAGAATTGTTACAAAAATAACTGAACAAATTACTCACAAAAATCAATCTAATTTATAGGTTGGCTAACAATCAAAAAAGAAGAATTAAATTGAAGCTGATTTGTATTAATAAAAGGCTAAAGTCCATACTGGAAATCACTCAAAATACAAGTTCACACCTGCGTGAGTTATATATGTGGGTAGCTAAAAACTTTAACCTAAATAATGTTCCTAAACTCTACTAAAAGTGACTAATGAGATTTACACCAATAACATAATTAAAAAATATAATGTTTTTAAGGTTTGTCCAACAATTAATTAACCCATTAAATATATCATATTAAAAATTCAGGCAATTAATTTAATCGATAGTAAATACAAGATGAGACACACAGCTGAGAGAGTAAGAAAGTCCTTATTTTAATGAATGTAAATCAAAGAGACAAACAAAAAAACGAGGTAAAATAATAATAAAATATTTAGTTTACTCGAGGGTTTAAATAAGAAAATACTATTTAGGCGGCAATTGTTTCATAAAATTTTGTGTATTTCTGCAAAACACGAAAGTGATTTCCCGTATGTTTGTTAAAAGAGTATAAAAAAATTTCTCGAACATTTTCTATTTCCAGAAAATCACATTATCATACTTATATAATTTGTATTATGAAGGATGAAAAAGTAATATTTTCATAAAAATATGTTCTAACAAGTAACAGGATTAAAAGTACATGAATGATGATAGGCACAGTTGCAAGGCACGTGAATACGAGGCAGAGTTTTTAGGTTACCCTACTTTCTCTCCCAAGAAAGTGTTGAGTCAGATGCAAGGGAAGAAGGTAAAGCACATTTTTTTTTTTCACTGCTAATCCTTTAATTTATAGCATAAATATTATTATGCCAATGTGATGTGTTGAAAAGTTGCAATGCAGAAAGTTAGTCACATTTGACACTTACCAGAACCTATCAATACTCATACATACACACACAATTCATTCCTTTTTCCCACCATTCAATATTTTGTGCTGTGCTATCACATTTCCAATATCTGTTCAAATTGCCAAAACATGCTGCGTTGAAATTGGAGTCTTCAACTTGAATTAATGCACTATAAGTAGAAAAAAAGGGTTTTGGGTTTCTTTTTGCCAAATTGATCTTAACTGATTGATGCGTCCCAATCCTGGGACAAACCACTGCTCCCTGCTTCCCTTCAACTTTAAGTGCATGGTAAGTGAAGTCCTCCATTTTTCACTACAAACAAACACACGCACCACACCAAGGAGCTTCCATAAAAAGGGAGATCAATAATTACACTGAATCAGAAAGGGTAAACACATAAAAAAAAAAATTAACTCGTTTTTAAAGTTAAAACCGGCTTCATATTAAGTTTTCAAATCTGTTAAAACTGTATTAAAATAAACTTATAAATTTATCTTATTGTTTTGGATTAAAGATGTTATTATTATTTTTTTCATATACCCAATTTCCCCATCACTTCACGCTACGCATTTATCACCCACGACTTTAGGGTTTTGCTTCAAAAGATGAACAGTGCCCTTTGACTCTTCTGCCCACTTTTTCGTGGCCACTTTGGAGTTGATTCACGTTGTATTTGAACCTAGAAAATTCAAGAAATGTTTTTATACATTAAATTATTCAAATCTTTGAAAGTTGTGATGCACACTAGTCAACAGGAATTTAGCTGAAGAAAAGAAAACAGGGTTAATAGAGTGACTTGGTGGAACACAAATCATTGCATTTGAAACCTGCTTCCCTTTCCCATACACTGAGCCCCAAACTTCATATTCATTAAAAATATATACAAATTTTAAGATTTTTTTTTAGTATGATATAGATTAATCATCACTAAAAATAACAATTAATACATTGTTTGTAATATATAAATATAATTAGATAAAATATATAATTTTTTTCTCTCCTTTATATCCCTACTAATCAAAAGATACTAATATACAGAAACCAGTTAATCACTGCATTCGCATCCTATGAACTTCCTAGCTCTAACAGCTCCTTGCTTAATTAGAACATATTTGGAGTGTTTTCTAATAAAAATCTTAAGCATAAACTTTATTGTTTATAAAATTTTATATTAGAATTTACAATCTCTTAAATAGTAGAAAATCATATTTTAAATTTTTTATCATAAAAAGATTATTGTAAAACTTACAACAAATTGCTTACGATTTTAAAGTGAGATATATCATTAAAATATTAAATAAAATCTTAGGAAATTTTATATTTTAAATCATAAAAAATCTAAAATAAAATGGAATAAATTCTTGTTCTAAAAATATTCTATAAGTTCCTGTTTATATTTTTAAACTCTCAATTTTTGATAGATTAATCATAGTTACAGTTTCAAAAAAATTAAACTATTTGAGCAATACATAAATAATATATAATTGACCTTGACGTGACAACTAAGTGGGATTCGATTTGGCAAAGCTGGATTTAGCTATACTTACAAAAGCTGCAGTCCATTTATCGACATAATAAAAATGAATAATAAGTTTTTCGTAATTACGCTAGATCATGCTACTAGATTAAGTTTCACAATTTAGAAATGTGTTGTAAAACATATAAATATGGTCGGTGACTAACCCTTACCAAATATAAAGAGGTTGGTATCACACTCTTAATTTTATTGTTTTTTTTTTCTTTTGGTACTTATAAATTTAGATTTAAATAGGATAAGTTCTATAATCTTCTAGATTTTAAGAAATTACAAATGGTGAAACTACATTCTCTTTTTGATTTACCTTTTAAAAATAATATTTTAAATGAAAATATATTAATTTAATGAATCTTTTGTTTCACTCTGTTCTTGCTGCATTGTTTCACACTATTCTTCCATTCCCATTTATAGTTTCATGCTACAGAGTTCCTATATAAATTTTCCATTTTCATTTTTTCATACTTGAGCACGTAAAACAATTTCTTCCATTCTCATTTACTACTATCCTAAGCATAGCATATGTAAAATAGTATAATAGCATGAATCACTTCTGTTTTCAATTAAACACATTCCCTTTCTTCATAGAGTTTATTGTTACCGACAACACGTATAAGTAAGTGTCTTATTGTGAACGCCAGCATGTTGCTTTTACTTTCAACTAAACACACTTCAGAATATCTAACTACATAGTTTTCCTCGAAGGCACCAAGTTGTGTTTTAACTAAGATGAAACATAAATTTTTTTTAGTTAGAAATCAAAGACCATGTGAAACAATACAGTGTGCATCACATAAAATATAATTTTAATTGTAACCATAACCATATCAGACCAGAAAATTGAGAACACCCCACATGTAATTTTAGACAGGTATTATTGCCAAAACCCTAACTAGTATATATTTTTGTTTACATGGGAGTTTGAGATATATCCAAAAGTGTAGGTCTTGAGGTTTGAAGCATCGATGTTTTATAGTTTTAATAATAAACTGATGTCATCCTTATTTAGTCCATGCACACCAATGAAACTTGGATAAGTATAAGTATTTGGAATTTGTAAGATTTTAGCGTAACGAACCATAAAAGAGATTAAGGAGAGGAAACCAATGTTTGAGTGATGATGTTGCTTAACGCATTTAGTTTCTGCTTGTGGTTTGTGGCCCCTCCTTCCTCGTTTTTCGAGCAAATATCCACTCTTCCCCTACATGTGCCCTCTATTTTCTGTTGAGTGATTTTCAAGCTATCTAACATTCTCTTCTCTCTTTTTTTCACTTCTCCCAATTTTTATATAATATTCCACTTTATTTCAGTGCTTTCAAAGCATTACTGTTACTTTTATAAAGCCCAAAGGAGTACAGAAAAAAGAATATTTAAAAATTCATTCTAAAAAAAATATATATTGTATGAATATAGTTGGTCAAAAGCCAGAAAGAAAGTTGGCTTTGGGGGCTACCTGCACCCACTAATGCTTCTCTTTTAACAGCCATCATTCGTATTCAACTGAAAGTTCAATAGATAATGATGGCTGAGTCAAGTAAACTTGCAAAAATAAGGTTTTTCTTTTTGTGGTGGGATTTGATAAAAGAATTTCATTCAAGTTTCTCTTATTAGAGATTCTACTGTTAGTTGGGAGGTGTCAAATTATTGAAACAAGTATAAGCGAAAAGTTTGGGAGGTGTTTGGTCTTCTAAATGAGAAACCAATGTGATGTGTTTTGAGATGAATTGCGTGTGCTGGCAATTCTTGGAACACTCTTTACGTGAACGGTAAGTGAAGTTAACCTCACCTCAATCTTCTCATCATTCAAGTTTTAACATTTAACAGATGAAATTGTTTCATTTTTAATAAACGATTATAAATTTAAATTATTTACTGTGCTTTTTACATCTCCTACTTACCATGACATTAGAATTGATTTATTAATTTTTTTTATGTGTCGGGAAAATCTTCCTTGTTTCTCTCAGTTTATCTATAGTTACCTTTACTGTGACAACAGTTAGAGTTGATTCTGAAAATTTCCCTTCTTGAGATTTCAATTATGCCAAACAAATATTCTCCCTTTATGGATATGGATATATAGATATAAAAATTAAAGTGAGAATTTTTAATGCAGGATAATGTAGTGATTTTTATTCAATATTTGTGCTTTAGCAAACATGAATCTTACCGAGCCAGCTATTGTTCAAAGTTTTTCTTCATCCATAACTGAAATTAGAAGTACTTCAAATTTTAATTAATATTCTACCTTCCAATTATGAATTCCATCTTTTGGTCAAACTATGAACTCATTAGCTTTGGTTATATGTATATAATCTCTTTTACTAGAAAGTTGTATTTCAAAACATTTAAATTTGTCAAAACTAAAAAAACTTCTCCAAAAAACTATTAGAAAATAAATGTAATATTTTTAACATACCGTCTCAAGTAAAACCAGGTATATTTTAAGTATAATTTAGATATTTATTGATAAACTAATAACTCCATTGTAAGATTAGAATTCTTCCACTTATATCCACTAAATTAATGTCATCTCTAAAATTATCAATTTTCTAATATTTAAATTTTTAAATTATCTCAAATCCATCGATTAAATTTTCAAGTAATAAAGAGAAAATAAGAATACGATAGTTTCAAATAATATATTTTTTTTTAATTAAAGAACCACGTTTGATTGATTTGATAAGCATACAGAATATCAATTGTCTAAAAAAATTAAAATAATATAATTTAAAAAATACAGCTACTACACTGATAGAAAATTTGAAGTCCAGAATAATTATTTTCGGACTCATAACAAAGACCCTTGTCATTGTATAAAACTAAATATAACTTATGTTAATGGAGTCAAACGTATAATATAAACTATTGAAAGATGTAGCATGCTTTCCCACCTAAAGAAAAAAAAAATAAAGAAACTAAAAATGGCCAGCCACAAAACTAAAGAAAATATTGTGGCCTTTTCGGTTTTCATCTTATCATTATCAATCACATTTCAAAAGGACAAGCATATCTTTTGTGTTACAATTTTCTTTTATTGAAATGAGGGTTGTATCGTATGTATGTATGCTACGTGCTATCTAATTACGCCCCCAAACTTGCAAGAATTTCCCATTATGAATTAAAATATAATATTGTACGCAGCAACAAAACTTGTTTCCAATATTAATGAAATAATACAAACTTAGTAGTACTTGATAATAACTTGAAGGTGGACTTAAATATAAAATAATGAGCATGAGGGTGATACCTAGCCGTCCAAAACACCACCATGCCTTTACTCCTTTTCAGGGTTAGGTTTTATTTCCAAACAGTTTAGTTGCATCATTTTGGCTAATATATAAAACAAAATTATGATGCTTGGTCGGCATCTTTAAATCCAGAATATTAATTATAATATGCAATAAATTTAAAAGATGTGATAAATAATCTTATTTCTCCTTAATGTAGTTACTAGTCTTGACTTCAAACATTATTTGATTGAAAGCAGTGGGGTGCTTCATGAGCAAGTAAGATCAGTTCAGTTTGAGTTCTCTTTTCTTGGACCAAAATCTTGTGGAAAGAGTTGTAATGGTGCTAATAATTGAAAATCCTTGCTGTTGTGAATTTCAATAATTGATAAGTTATTGTTCTTTTTGACCTCAATGCCATGCTAGAATTTAGGATCAAGATTTTGCCAAGATACTCTTTCTCCTATTTGCTTTTTAGTTTCAGAGTATAAGAACAGTTGAAATCTCTATGCACGTTTGACTACATCATATAGAAAAGTAAGATGCTTAAAGAAACTTTTAGTTCTGTATAAGAAATCTGTATACGTCAATATCGAATATGAACCAACCATTTTCGTCACCTTATTTAAGAAATAAAATCAGTAAGTATGATTATTAAAATTAAATATAAGCTTATATCACTAATGAAACCCTAAAATTTATTATCATAGGTATTATCAATACCAAGAACTGTGCCCACATCCAACAACATGCGAACATGGTGTGTGACAGTTAAGTACGGCAGAGGCAATGAGATGAGAGTAATTGAGTCCACAAATTGAAAAGCAATTTGCAAAATCTTAATCTCCAATTTTGACATTCTTGCATTGCACTCACTAACCACAAATTGGTTTCATTATTGGCATTAGAATTGAGCACAAGGATACATCTATAGTTGCTACAAATCTTGAGAAGCAAAATTGCCCCTACCAGCATGTGAGCATGTGGTAAGAACACGAACTGAAAAACAGAATGATAATTTTTTTGAGGGGCCAAACCACCAAGAACCCGACACAATAATCTCAGCTTTTAAGAGCATTTGGGTAAGACCTAGTGTTACATAATTCAGTACTTTCAGATTCACATAACTCACACAGGTTGTGTTCTTCTTTCTCCCACACAAGTCAATGATTCAAAAGGCTGCAACTTCGCTTGTTGACTCCGCAACTAACAAATAAAACATAAGGGGATGGTTAGAGTTAAAGTATGTGTGAAGGAGTTTCTTAGATTCATTCTCATTCACAAGAGACATAATAACCATACTAATACTAGCACATGGTTGCATGAGAAAAGAATCACACTGCAACAACAGAAATCAACATCGTGTTCTCTTTATAAGGATTGTTGCTAGCTAAATCCTTTCTATTATTATTATGATGATGATGATGAAGAAGATGATGCTGTTGGTAGACCTCAAACACTAACTCATTGCCATAAACATGTATGATTGGTAACCAAAATTTGCTACCGTCAAAGAACTTGTTCCCACAAACCTAGCTATATAATTTAACAATGTGTTTGGACTGCATATTTTTTTTAAGTAATAAACCAATTTGAATTATAATAAAATATTTTGTTTGGGTAGAAAATTTTAAAAAGATATTTTTTTTTAAAGTAATTACTTAGAATGAGATGATTTGAATTATACCTAAACAAAATTATTTTCCTCTTTTACTCTCTTTTCAATTCTATTGGTATATGTTGTTTAGTTTGACTTCAGCTACAAACAACTCTATATAAGTTGGAATATCATGAATATAGAATCATTATTTCATTAAAATTTGTAAGGGAAAATTTTCTTCTAACCTTAATTAGGATTGTTAAGATAATTTTTTAGACAACATTAATTGAAAAGTCAACCATAAAATCTTGAAGAATGATATTGAAAACTAATTCTAATGGATTATAAAAATAATTATGTTATGGTTAACATGAATGTCAATCAACAATTATCAACCTAATTTAAAAAAGTTATCAAACATTGTAAAAAATAAATTCAACCAAAATCAACTAAAAAATATTATTAACGAATATTTTTCTAATGATTAAACATGATTTAATATTAAAATAAAATGTATATTTACTGATAATTAAAATAATTTATTTAATTAAAAATTAAAATTTAATAATTTAAATTACTTTACTTAAAACCAAATATCTAAAAAATTAAATAATTTCAAAATAAATTAATTCAAATTAATCCTATTTTATTCCAGAATTAGAAAGAGTATCGCTAAATCGCACCATCTTTTATTTGTTTTTGTTGATATACGAAGAAAATACAACATGCATGGAAGAATAAGTGATCACATCTTCTCATGTGAAGATAAAAAAAATACGATAAAAATAATACAATCAATTATTTTATAAATATTTTAATAATATTTATATATGTTTGGGTTAGAGAAATTATGTCCTTACATATGTCCTGATATAATTATAGTATACATATTTTATTAATATTTGTATTTTAATTTTAATACAAAATTAAAAGATATATTAATATAATATGATAAAATTATATTTTATTCATTTATTTTCACTCGCATTACTTGATTGCTTTAGATTATTTTTTTCCTTCTTTTCTTTCTTTTCCCTTCTCTCATTTTTATTATATAATTTCAATAAATATTAGGTTGTTTACTTTTTAAAAATTGTGAAATTTAATATACAAAACACACATTGTGTTTGGCAATTCAGAGACCTATTGGTGGATTTGTTACAATATATTCATTTAAAATATTTCTTTAGGTTATGTGTGCGAATATTGTGTTTTTCATAACAAAACCTAGTTATTGTTATGTGATTTACGATCTAGGTTAGGTCATGTTTTAAAAATAATGACATAAATAAAACATATGTTTCGAGCATTATTTGTTTGGCCTAGTACTTGTATGAGCCAAGACAGAATCGTCTTTCTTTTCTTCTTTATATGAACTTTTGTATATAATAAATCTCTATTTATTTTAATTACACATATTATTGATGTTGGAGATATTATTAAAACTATTTTAAGTAGCATTTAAATTAAGATGCGTGATGTTCTTGGATAATGTATCTTTTTGTTAAATATTAAATTTTAAACTTTTAAATAATGATATTTTACAATTTTTTTAATAAATAAATTGTAGGTTTTTTTTAATTAAACAACTGTTGTGTTGAACTAAGGTGAAACTAAAAAAATTACGGCTCATTTCAAAGGTAAGATTAGACTGAGATTTTTTAAATTTGACCAACAGAATCAGAACGTACTATGCGAACCTAACTACAATAATAATTTTAAAAAAGAAATTAAGGAAAAACAAGAGTACCACTCTTACTTAATTTTTAAAAGTATATTGATTAAGCGTTGCATTATGCAAATTCTGTCTTTAGTAATTAATGATGAAATATATCCTTAACATGATAAAACTCAAGTAGGGAGAATCTGGAAAAGAGTGGTCCAAAAGATTAACTATAACAAATAAATAATAAGCAAAGAGTTTTATATATAAAGACGAACAAAATCATTCTCAGAATATTTTTAAGAGTTGTTTTTTTTTTCTTAAAATTTAATTATTTTAACGAGTAACTAATCTTGATAAGTTTGTAGATATGAGTAGAGTGAATTTTTTAATTTTGAACAGTAGTAGAACACAACTTTTATCAATTGCCCTTTTTTACTTTGTTGTGTATAATATTCTTTATACTTTAATAGATTGGAATTAGTGTTTCTCTTTAAAATATGTAGCTTACTGTATCACCTAACTGGCTCATTGCAGTAAAGCTATTTATCTTTGCTTTGAAAATGGAATAAAATTGTCACCCAACAAAACCTTTCTTCTAGCAATTGATTGCAAAGTTATTAAGTTTTCTCTCATTAGGAAAGTTAAATAATAGTTAAACATATTTCAAAAAAAAAAATCTAAGAATCAATTCAGGTAACCCCAAACAAAAATTAATATAACTTATATTTAGTTTTACATTTAAACAAAATGGCTCAGAAATTTATAGTTATAGCTTTCCACCTCACTGTATACAACGTTTGAAGCTTTAAAAGAAAGAGACCCAAATGGAGTCTATTAACCTTTTTATACTTTTCTTTTCCAAAACATGTCTGAAACGAGCTTGAAAGGATCTTATTAGTTCATGTGCATTGGGACAGAATTAATTGATACAAAATATCATTTTTTTTTCTTAAACTTGTATCTGTACTAACTTTTTAAAAAGAATAAGTTGTATTAACTCAATCGTTATGTTTAAAGCTTTTTATGAGACAATAAAATTTCATAAAATTCAAAAAGCAATATTTATCTACTTTACTCTATTAGATAATATGATATTACTTATAGACAAAAAAGTATATTTTTTTAATTCCTCAAAATTTCCCTAAATTTGTTTTAACTATTATAAAAATGTAGATATTTTGAGAGATTGCTCCTTTTTTCTTTTGTTCTTATTGATAAATGCAATGGAAATAGGGAATAGAAATAGGATTGTGTGGAGTGTGTGGGGCTGGTGTTTTATCTTTATCCACTTTATAGTGTTGAAAATGGAGGCTATGATTTTGCCTGAGACATGAAGATAAGAATGAGATTGTGGCAGATCTTTAAGACATTCCCTACCATTCCAATATCATGCACTCATGTTGATGCATTTTCATGCCAACTCTTTTCTCAAATTGCCCCTCTCCCCTAATCTCTTTTCTTAATTTCTTAATTAAGAAGAATACTTACAAAAACAAAAATTCACAAAGTGCCTTAGGTTTAATGCTACTTTTTACTTGTTCCTTGTCTTTACGTAATTTATCAATAAACATGGGCCTTCGCGTTGCTGCATTTGTAGGGTCTACTTGTTTTTTTAGGTACCAAATGAGTGGGCCAGCTTCTTTGGATTCAACAAAAATAAATATGAGAAGTGAAAAAGGTGAGAGGAGAAGCAAATCACCAAGAATTTTAGGTAAGATGAAAAATTGAAGGAAAAAAAAAAAAACTATGTTTAACTATTTATTCTCTATTTTGGATATTTCAACCTTTTCGGCTCACATCACAAACAAACCTTCTTTTCTTAATCTACACAAAGCCCTCACCAACTTCTTGTCGGATGGTTATGTTGTGGGCTTATAAGTAGTAAGGCCCAATTGTGTGTTCAGTGCATGAACAACATAACGTGGGCAAAATTCAAATCGACCCAAAATTAAATAGGAATAAAACTAAACTATAACATGTTTCCCTTCGATAATTTCCACATTTCACGTTTATTTGGAGATTTTTTTCTTGCTTTGTTAAACATTATCAAGTAAAATAATTAGTTTATCCACAACTTAACTTATGAGAATTTAAATTTATTTTTTCTTCTCCTTTCTTCATCCATGATTTTTTTTTTTTTGTAGATAAGTTTATTTAAACAAACTATCAACTTGGGGTTGTTATTCAAGTTCATAAAAAAATTATAAAAAAAATGAACGGAATTAATTTAATTATATATGGGCTGATCAGTCCTTCAGTCTGTTTTTATTCATTGGAATAAGAAAAGAACAGAGAACTAGTCCAATTTATGCCTCAACTAGAGAAAGACAATGATTGGAATAATTAAGGAGTAATTAAGCTCATTCCCTAATAATAACAAACAAAAATCGAAAAGAAGCCTTAATTAGTAACTCAATGAGGAAACTTTTTCTGACCAAATGAAACAATGTTCAGGAATGGTTTATTTCTGACAAATAGAAAAGTATATATATAGTAATCATATACTCCTTCTGCATCTCCACCTTCCAGATCCTTCTGCCGCCACCGTTTTTCTGCAAATTCAGTCTACATAGACTTCATTGGAGGGAGACTTCACATTAATCAAACACTCATCGTGCGGAAAACAATAATTTAAGGAAAAAATGAGTCAAGAAAATTAAAGAACAATGTGAACACTACTACTTCATCGTTTTTTACATTATGCAACAGCGGACATTAGTAATATGATTAACATAATAAAAGTCAACTGGGGAGAATATGAGAAGAATGGTCCTAAAGAGGAATTAAAACATATATCAAACGTGCACGGTCGACTTGGTGAACACTGTTCACACGTTTTAATAACAACTGACATTAAATACACACGTTGGGAAAATTCTACGACAGATTGCCTCGTGCTAAATTCGTACCATGAAAACATGTTGAGTAAGGGGAGTGAAATTTCTGGTTTGTTTGATCTTGGTGGCGTAACCGGGTAAGTATGAAAGTAACCATAAATGCTAAAAATAACCTCTGTCTACTAAGAAATGTGGTTTTGTACTGAGATTTGAAGGTCTTACCTTTCTGCGGTTGAAGATGACCAAATTGCTTTGGAATATATATTTGTCTTTGACCACGTGATTGTGTATTGTTATATTAGCCACCATGATTTAATTAGACCAAATTAAAGCATCAGCAGATATCACAGTTTTGCTTAGAATTTTCGAACTTTTTTAGCCTAATGATCATATTTTAAAACTTCATTCAATTCTTCCAGAAGAATATAGTCCAGGAAATACATGTTATGATAAGTGGAATTGATTAACTATTTGTGAAATAAGATAGCATTAAGATATCACATAATCATAGATCTTCTTCCTTTGACTGTTTTCATGGTCTTTTCCACCACTTATGCAGTGAGATTTAACACCCCCACCAGAAAACAAAAACAAATATTAAACTCTCCGTCCAAGCATGGAAGCCAGCTAAAATGCACTTAATTACATCACACATCACATTTACAACAAAGACGCATTAAGAAACTAAACAATCCAAAAACCCAATGTGCCTTCCATCTAATCTAATCTAATCTAATCACAGAGAAAGACTTTTAATGCACAAGTCAATATGAAATAAAATCACAGCTTCTGACATCTCACTTATGACTTCTTAAACTAACTTTTCATTAACTTATGCGTTAACTTTACCAATGAGACCGTCCAAGTTTAAGTTTTGTCACTAACGATTAATCAAAGTCATGCACAATTCTTGCGATCAAATCTTGAAATAAAAAATGGTGGTTTGGCATTGTTTAAAATTACACTTAGAAAAAAAAAAACCTAACAAGACATTGTTTAGTGTTAAAACTACGACATACAATAAATAACAAATCCCTTGGAACGGTCCAAGTTGATCGGGTCAAGCATAGTGATTGAAAATTGCAAATCCATTTTGCGTCGGACATATTCAAATTCACCAGTCAATTGTGCTGCACCTTCAACTTTTTCAACACTTCACTGCAAGTGACACCCACCAATTCAAATGCAATGATTCACCAAAAAGACGAGATTTTACAAGTGCAAAAATTAAAACTTGAGGTTCTTAAAAACCTTTACATTATCCTACAATAACAATTCATTACATTCCAAGATTCTAAAAAACCCATTCACTGGAGGAGACACGGCACTTTTCTTCAATTCATTAGAGCAAAAACCAAGAGAAGAATCTGAGAATTGTAGCTTTGTATAAGAAACAAGAATGAGAGAATTACAGGAATACTAATAATCTTGCTCTGTGTTGATTACAAGTGTCAACGTGCACTTTATAATATTACAAATAATAGGTACATAATAATTGATTGAGATGAAATAAAATTCAAAAGGGTGTATATATATATATATATATTATATTAAAATGCTATACTAACGCTAAAAGCAGTGATTAAGAGGGGCGGCTGGGAGGGCGAATCGCGATTTTGGCCGGCAAGGGTCGGCCGGTGCCGGAGCCGCCGCAACTGCTGCAGGCCATGCGACCCGACCCGGAACATGTGGAGCATCCGATGTCGCCGTCGGACCAACGCGAACAGAGGCAGGTGACTCGACCGGTTCCGTTGCAGGTGGGGCAGCGCGTGAATGGGCCGGCCATGGGCTTCTGGTCCATGACCGACTTCACGATGACCGCTCCGGCGAGCACGCTCAGACCGGTGGCTAGTTGGCTGAGCACCACCGGACCCATGGTTTTTGTTGGTGGAGAGAGATGAAGAGAGAGAGAGAGAGAAGATGAAGAATTTAGGAAGATTTTTATTATGGGTTTGTGGAGTGAGGAATAACAGGTTAAGGAAAAAAAAAAAAAAAGGAAATAAATAAAGAAAGTGGTTGTGGAATTGTACACGTTGACGACACTGGTTTTGGTGGCTGAAGAAGGTTTGGTTTTGGAGTGTAGTGAAGATGTTTTTCTCTTTCGTTTGGGTTTCTCTTTCCCAACGGCAACGCCCACACACGTTGTCTTGCTTTTTCTTTTTTCACCATAATTAATAAATATTATTGATTTAATAAATAATTTTAACCTTTTTTTTCAGGCTTTTTTGGTTTTTATTTTATCTGAATAGTATTTTGAATAAATCAATACGGTTTACGTGTTAGAATATAGATTATTAACTTCGGGTTTATACTTAAAGTTTAAATTGTAATTTAAAATATTTGGCTAAAATGAAATTTTGCCTAATTCGCAAATTTTGTCTCTCTAGTTTAAAGTAGAGATATTTAGTTTCTAAATATTTTAAATAAAATTTCTAGTCGAAATTTTTTAATTAAAATTTGGGTAAATTACCCTTTGAGTTTATGTAAAATAGGAAAATTAAAAATTTGCATCTTTATAAAATGATTTTAGTTTAGTTTCTATAAAGGTAATTTTTTTGGTTTGCTTTTGTTGGTAAAAAAGTCTTATAGAGTTTAATCTATAACATTAGAATTTTCTCTTTTAACTACTATTTTTTTTACACAATTTCTTACGATTTTATCTTTCAGTTATCTGTTTTTCTTTTAATTCAAATAACTATCCATAATAAAAAAAAAACACTTACACAATAAAAAGGATTACCCACAATTAAAATCATAAAATTTATTTTTTTATAATATTTTTTTATGAAAATCTTTTTATAATTTAATAAAATATTTATTCCAATAATAATAATAATAATTTTTTCCAAACAAAATTGGTTCAATTAGCAATGGATAATAAAAATAAAAGATAGATTGATGGGGATAGATATTAACTTAACACATGGGGTAGCACTTTAACTACACTAAACGACGTCCATCGAACTTGTATTGGCAAGAGTTAGGGATTTGGAATAAATTTGGTAGGAAACCATTGTTGTGTTCTAATTATGTGATGAAATCGTTTATGTGAGATAAATGTGTCGTATTATAATAATATAGAAATATATTTACTTTTTTTGTTTTGTGGTGTTTTTGTCATTTTGGCTTAAGATGATAGGCAGAGTTTTGTTTTTTTTTTTTTTTAAATGACCATAGAGTGGGTGGACTAGAGTAATTGCTTTCAATGTAAATTTTGACATGTGTCACATTGTTGGTGTGGTTAATTTGATTGTCTAAGTTGTTGATTTATGATACGTTTGATTGTGAAGCTAATATATAGTATGTTTGATTGTTGTTTTTTTTTTTTTTTTTTTTAAATGACCATAGAGTGGGTGGACTAGAGTAATTGCTTTCAATGTAAATTTTGACATGTGTCA
>Ga0209700_101538_pt1 | contig 47920 bp, 37 predicted proteins | sample SiratroredBW_FD_187528 | JGI IMG/M metagenome (GOLD analysis project Ga0209700, IMG submission 187528) | Root nodule microbial communities of legume samples collected from California, USA - Siratro red BW (SPAdes) (version 2) | ecosystem: Host-associated > Plants > Roots > Nodule | place: USA...
AAATATTTGTATTTAATATATATATATATATATATATATATATATATATATATATATATATATATATATAAGAGAGATGACAGTACTAAGAGAATCAATTAGTTTAAGATTGTAAGGTTTTTCTCAAAGTGTGTATTTGTTGCATATAAGACGAAATAGGAGTCAAGATTCTCAAGCAATTGATTTGCAACAACTTGGGTGGAATTAAAATGTAATAGAAATATCAAATAAAATCGACAAATTGAATCTTTGTTTTAATTGATTGATTATATTAGCAAATCATAAAGGAAAATAGAATTTGATAGAATGAATTGATTAATTTTTAATCAACATATTAAAACAAAATAAAATGCAATTTTTCGAAATGATCTAGTTAAATTAATTGATGAATTCAATTGGATGTTTTTTTTCATTCCTTCTTTTGAATTAACAAGATATAATGTCTTTTAAGTAAATTCAGTTGATCATATCATGATTCAATCTATTAAACTAGAGAGAAATTGAGTTATTGAGACAAGATGAAGAGATTTAACTTCTTGTATTTGTATATCAACTAATTTATTAGATGATTAAGATATCTTAGAGTCAAGTTTAATAAAATGATTAAAACATATCATAACCTAAATTTATTACATTAACTTGAAGAGTAATATATCAAGATACATTTGACTCATCAAAAATACATAATTCTTTTATCAAGTAATAAAATCTAACTTGTTTGAAAAATTTGGTAAAAGTACCTGTTAGTTATTCGTAACCAAAATTCAATTACACAATCACTTTTTTTAGATGGTTTCTAATAAAATTATATCTTATCTCTGTATGTTTTGTTCTAAAGTGTATATTTAGATTTTTGGTGAGATTAAGTATCACATTTCATATGAATGTGGTTTAATTTCAACCACAACCTCAAAGTTGTTGTTTTTAATGACTGTGTACAACAATTTCAACCTTTAATATATTTAGTTTTAACTGTGGATTTTATTGATTATTCAAACTTAAATAAAGGTTAGTGGTGTGACCTAGAGAAGTGAGTGTAACTAAATTTTCATAAGAATAAAGAGGGACATGTGATTTAGTGTTGCAGGTTGCATTAATGATATGTGAAGTCACAATTAAAACATAACACTTGAAGATACCTACTTTTAAGTATAAAGAGTTACAATCTAATTATAAATTATAACTTTTAGTCTAATGATAAGTTTCTAATCCAACACTTAAGACTTGGGACTTATATTGGAGAAACATAGTCATCTTTTTTTTTCTACAAGTGGCACATCATTCTTATTTATTTCGTAATTAATATGTACATATCTTGTTTAATTCTTATTCTTATTTAATTCTTATTCTTATTTAAGTTTCTATATTTGTGTTATTCTTCTTTCACTCTCAAATTATGACTAGAATCATTGATCATAAGTTGATTATGAAAGCATTTCACCATAGTAAGACATAAGGAGATTCAACTCTTGTTAATTCATGTTTATATGTCTGTATTTTTTTTATTCTTATATTCATTCTATCACATCTTCATCATCTTCTAATCTTCCCATGTTTTGATTTCTTTAGTTATTTAGAAGCATATGGTTGAGTCTTGAACCAAGAAAATGAATTTGACATCAACTTTTGTTTATAAGATTTGATCCATAAGTTTCTTTTGATATTTGTCTTTTTTTTTTGTCCTTCAATATCTAGTTTTTCATTTTCATGATTCACTTTCTTGATGATTATATGAATTGTTCAAAAATGAATTTCTTACCGCTTTGGAATTCATTGTTCTTATATTTATATCATTCAATTGATTATATCTAATTCTTGAATCATTCTAAGATAACTTATGGAAAAAGATAATGTTTGTTTGACTTATCTTGCCATAAATCAAAAAACATTATCCTAAATTCTAAATCCATTTATGGGTATATACTTATGTTTCCATAATATCTATAATCTTGACTTTCTAGTAAGGTTCTGTTGCTTGTAAAACATTTTCCAGTCATTGAATGGTTACACAAAAACAACTTAATAATTAGTGCACAACAAATTAGTATCACATTTTGAGGTCAGCTCGAGACTATGGAAATAAAAAAGAAAAAAAGAAAAGAAAAGGAAACTACATAAAGAAGGATTCACTCATCAGAATGTGTCATGCAATCCTAACTTCATATACAGAATTGCAAATATTATAATTGTATTAAACTCCAACTTAATAAGATGACTTTAATTACTATGCAACCTAGAGACAAGTAAACCAACTACCTATATCAATTGATAAAACAAAATAGAAAAAAATGCTATAAGAAACTATCTCTCTCCCTCATTTGCTTAGCTGCATTCACGCAAGTAGCTCTTTAACTTACATTTCATTATCCTTCGTTTCCGCAACACCATAACTCAAAACACTTTCGAGGCCTTTATTTCTCCGTGAAAAAAATCCGACCGTAGCCCTAAAGAATAACACTTCACAACTTTCTTTATTCCTCAATTGATATTGCCCACGACCTGCTTTCCTTTAAGAACAAACAAAATAACCGGAATGGAACAGCAAAACGTAGCACACATCATTGGCGCACAGTCCGAACCAAAGTCCAAAATCAATATCTGTGAGTTACTACTATTATCAGGATTGCACAGCGAGCCTTTGCAGATGTTCAAAGAAAACTTGAAGGCTCACGTCGTCAGTGAAGATTACGTCTGAACCAGCAGCCATTTCATGTGCATTATTGTATGTTGCTGACGGATTCAGCTTTGCTAATAGAAATCTAGCCTGTTCAACATCAATGAAACCCACTAAGGTTCCCATCAAGAAAGTCTAAGCCTACCAAGCAAAATGGATTAATGAAACAAGTTTCTCCTAATATATTGTGAAAGTGGTAAACATCAGCAACACTCGGTACAAAAGGAATTTCAGGATAAGGAAACAACATAATGCATGCACTTACTTGGGAACCATGTTGATCACACACTACCAATCTTGGGACAGGGAAACGTTCTCTAATTATGATTTGGGCATCATCTTGGGGAGCTTGTAATAGTTGTGCAAACGCCTGCAACGTATTAAAGCTATTAGCAAAGCCAGAACATGAACCAGTGACAAATAAAACACATGACTTCAATCACAAAAAAGGCTACGAATAAAATAATTTCCATCATAAACTGGCAGAGAGCTATAATGCGCCCAATACAAGACTATACAAAAATGTTTAATAGTCAATCATTTTGAGAGCAGAATTCAAATGTGACAGTAACTTGTTTGGCAGGACATCAATGAGAAGTGTACATGCCTGGTGTTCTGGCTGGTTATGGTATCCCATGTTTCGCCATTGAGCTATTGTCATTCCATGAAAGATAACCACACTAAAATATGAATCAAGCAACAAAATTCGGTCCGCAGAAATGGAAGCCACATCTAACAGTGCTGGTGCAGGCAATGAATTGAATGAATATGATATTAGAGATGGCTGAATCATGACGACGGCATTACTTATATTTTCCCTATTTAACAACATGCGGAAGTATGCAGTCTCATCTGGACTGTTATTAAAAACCTGCCAATAAATTTCAACACCCAAACTCCGCAAATTTAAAATTAGTTTGCAAAGCAATAGTAATACATAAAGAAAATTACAAGAAATGGCACCTGTACAAACTGTGATCTTCGCAGATTGAACATAAATTGGGGGAACAAGGAAAATGATGGATTTAATGTAAAAGATGACGGGTCATCCTTACGGTAGTCACCAAATTTAGAGCACAGGCGTATGAGTAATCGGTCCAACCATCGTGTGGCATCAAATGCTTCCTGATTGAACACACGACACTATCTAAGTCTGAAAGTTCATGTAAAAAAATTTTCCACAACTATAACTGTAATTTACAGCATGTTATTTATTAGCATAAAAGTATCAAATTGAAATAAGCTGCCTCTGAACAAAAGGGAAAATCTACGGCCATATCTGAATAAGATGGGAAACAAGTTCAAAGTTAAATCATAGAAGTCATTTTACTAAACTATTAAATAAGTCCAAACAAAGAAATTAAAACTAAATCTGAGATGACCTAAGAAAATATGAATTGCCAATCCATCAGTTCTTGTCACATGAATATAAGATTAGAGAGAAATCCTTCACCACATTTTACATTCCTATGACACCCAAAACTCCACTTTGAACAAAATAGAACTTACGATAAATTGATCACGTATTTGCAAAAGTTGAAAAATATAACTAAGAAATACCAGATTAAACAAGTGAAAAGTTCATCAAAGCTGCCACTTCCGAAGACATCAATAATCACCCATTTGGACGAAGAAAAAATTTATAGCCACTTCGAATAAATCCCACAATGGTAAATATATTTACGAAATAGTGGAAAATAAGAAAAAAACTTGAGATATACCTCTGTCTCCATTTTTATAGACGCAAGTCTGGCCATTACTACTGCAGCAGTTTCTTGGTCAAATCCTTGGACCAATTCCTGAAGATAAAATATATTATCTTTTTGAGTAAAGGCCTTCTTAAATAATAAAAATGCACTATTGGAGACAAAAAAAAATCCACATGCCAACAATGTCGAAAAGCATAACCCTAAACTACTACCTTCTTCAAAGTTACTACTTTAGTTATCAATTTTTGGATTATCCTTCCTTTTTTTGTAGTGGGCTCTAAACTAGGATAAAGCACAAAATTCTGTGCTAAAGGATACCTACCAAAGCCCACAGATTGGAGTATTTTTAACTTGGCTACTGTACATCTATTATCTGTTGATCAATAGGTAACTTGAATTCATTCTTCTTGAATGAAATTAATTTAATTATTAAACCTGGCATAGATTAGAATGCATGTCCACATCATCTACTCCTTAATCCATAACCAAACAGTTGTAGAGAAATGTTTTTCTCACCTTCAACTGTAAAATATAATTCCAAAAATGTCAACCGAAAAAATAACCCCTATTAAAGACTGTAAAAACACTTTGGTTGGCAATCGACCAAAAAATAGTCCAATCTATGTTAGCCGAGAAAATATTGTCGATCCAGAAATAATCAACCAACATTGGCCAAAAGATCATGTTGGCCAAAAAACAAGACGACTCTGACTGACATCAACTGAAAAAATTATGTTTGACATCAGCCGAAAGACATCACTCATGTTGACCAGGAAAACCCGTGACTAACCTCAACTTGAAAGTAACATTGGCCAACAATGATGGTAAAATAACATTGATGATGTTGGTCTAAAAATAATCACAAGTCCAAAGGAAAACTTTGCCGACATCAATCCAAAATAACATCAAACTGACACTGCCCTAACCTCGAACAAGCCAACAGTGTCTCAAAATTAGGGAGAAAGTACAAAGAGAAGAGACGTGAATTTAAAGTATGAAGAATTTCAAATTCTTACTTTTTAGGTGAAATTTAAAATTATCTAATTTTAAGTACTCAAATTACTCCTATATAATTGTAGAATTTCAATTTCTTTTGAAATTCCTAACTAAAACTAAATATTTTGTTATAAATCATTTCAAATTCTCTTCAAAAATGAATTACTCTGTTAAAATTTTCCATTTAGCCACAAAATGGAAAAACAAAAACTGAAACTACCTCAGAGCTAACAGCAACATCTACCCATCTTCTAGTTACTGTGGTGACCCGAAGCACTGATTGACCATTTGGAGTCTGGTAACTGCAATAAGAACATGACCAATTTATTTAGTGATCAGTAAGAAAGGGGAAATACACACAACATATTAAAAACAAGTTTCTATTCATGAAAGTTCTCAAACATAACCTTGTAAGGAATTGCAAGTACAACTGTGGGTTAGCAGCAGCTGGAGTGTTTGAACGGTCACTTGACGCAAGATCAAACAGCACAGTCAAGCATGTACTCTTGTCAAGGCCACACAGTTTCCAAGCTGTTGTGTTTCCCTCTCCTATGACACTATCAGCAACAGAAGGCCCTTTCTGCAGTATGTGATAGATTGTGATCACCAAACTCCAAATATACATTTATTTCAGTTTTATTTTTGATGACCCCACATAAATCCCAACTTTAGAGTCACTACACAACAGGAAATTAAGGTTTGAAACATAAACATGATCCAAATCCAACCTTTTCCAGTGATGTGCAAGGTCCAATTATACCCTGAACTTTGATTTCCTTGGAGCAATTAATCTCAAGTGTTCCACTGTTAAATAAATAAAGTAGGCAGTGAGCATGCTTGCCAGAGAAAAAGAGGGGACAGAAAAGAAATTAAACCAAGTAGAAAAGGCTTTTATCAGACATGATAAAAACTGAAAGATCAAGTCAATAATCATACATATGGATACACAAAATAATAGATAAGGAGAAGGAGAAATTAGTTAAGATAATAACAATTTTAATGGGTTAGTTAGTTAGTTAGTTAGTTAGTTAGAGGGGTAGTTAGATATAAAAGGGGGAGAAGGATAGGGGAAAAAAGGTGATTTTTGTGATTGTAAATTCAGCATTGACTCTTTGTGAAAGGAGAAATCCTTTGTGAAGGGGAAACCCTTGGAAAAGAGATTGATCTCCTATTTCTTTTTTTTTTTTTATTCTATTCAATAAAAGTCTTTCTTATCTTTTTCTTTTCAATTCTTGATTCGTACGGAAAAACTCTTAAATATATGATAAGGAAGCTTTAAATTTCAGGCAATAGAATGACATCAAAACTAGAAAACCCGAAGTCTATCAAGACCTAAATTTACATCAAATTGATTAAAACATTTCCAAATGTGCAACTTAAACCCCAGATCCCCCACACATGGATTATTAGACAAGGCTAAATATTTATTCAGGGAGGGATCGATGGCCCTGTTTTAGTAAAATATATAATAAGCTGACTCTTTTACTTGCCCACACCCTCCTTTTCCCTTTCATGAGTCCATATTTTACAAGACATCTATAGAAAATTCGTTGTTCTCTCCTTAGTACAGCTCGTAAGAGAAACACCAAACTAAGCCATATAATTAAGGGATTTCAACACGTTCCACTACGACAACACATGTTGGAACAATGTTACAAGTTTCAAATAAAACAATAAATAACCCCTTGACCAGTAGGTACTAAAACACCAGGTAGATACAGATTTTATGCTAAAGAATCAAGAACTAAAAGCATAGCAATTCAACATATCCCAACAGAAAATTTCAGGCATCAACTGTGAGTCATACTGAAATGGTGATAGAGGGGAGTAATAAGTTATACAAGATTAAAGTGAAATAGAATATAGACAAGCCAAAATAAATAACTTCCTTGGGGTGAATTGAATTTAAAATTAAAGTATACAACAAAATATTGAAAGACCCACTTGAAACAAAGAGCAAGAGATTGCTCCCCATCCTCGAAAATGCGCTTAAAAGAGTCCTTGAAGACTGAATGACCAAAACTTTCGGACAGTACAACAAGGCCACCAGTTTTTTCAACTGCAACTTTGATTTCTGCTACTCCAACCTATAAATTCAAATTTCAAAACATTAATGTCTACCAAACAGAAGAGGATGAAAATGAGCACAGCACAGTCTGTTCTTAATTGTCAAAGTTGCAACATAGTCTGATAACAATATCAACTGTATTCTAAAGATCCTCCTCACAGCATAAATAAGAACTTCATTATATATCCGCAAGAAAGCTCCCAGGTAAGTATTAAGATAGTAATAGCTTGGACTTATAACTGAAAGCAGGAGAAATAAAATGACACTCATAAGGATATTAGCATGACATTACTAACAACATATCAACAAGAAAAATAGGCAGCGAAATGTATCAGAAAATTTGCAAGCTAGCACATACCTGATCAAGGGCTGATGCAAAAAGATCCAAAACGTGACCCTGGCTAACCAGCTGTTTAGCAAGACCCTCATAAAACTTGACTGCTTTCTTGAAGTATGGTGCCGCATCCTTATCAAGATCTTTATGAGAACGCACAGGATCAGATAGATCTTTTGACACAATCTGCAGAGAAAGTTTAAAATCAATATCTACAGCATCAAAAATACCACACGGCAAGTCCTTCACAAAAGTAAATTTTGATGAAAATCCCTCCAAATCTTTCCCCGAAACATCAAGCCCTTCACCCCCATTTGTAACAAAATCTATCATCACCAATGACCAAAGCCCAAAGCAGAATCGAGAAGAACATAAATTCATTTACCGAACCAGGTCCTTCAGTGCAGGGACCCCCAACCAAAGCAATTATCCTAGCCCCAGTCCCAGGATTACAAGCAGCAAGCAGCCCCGTTGCGACGCTCAACGCCACGCCGGTACACCGTGCAGGACGCTTCCCCGGCGAAACCGGCCATTGGTCAGTTTGCAATTCATCCAACACCTGAAGAATAACCCATTAGTCAACAACAATCAAAACCGAGAGTCCTCAGTTACTATCATTGTCATTACTACATTGACACATTGCAATTTGCAAGCATTCTCACGAAACGCACCGAATTGAGAGTGTATTCACAATCAGAAGCAGGCAGCAAGAACCTGGTGACAGCAGCAGAAGGTGGCTGAGCCTGCGTCATCATCCCCCCCTTGGGATAGGCCCTCCTGGCGACGGCGAGACCCAACTGTTCCAAAACCTGATCTTTGGAAATGTCCTTGCTCCCACGGAACACGTAAACCTTGGAAATGTCGGAGAAGCCCAGCTCATGCACCTGGACCTGCGTGCCAAATGTCACGAAGCCAACGAGCGCGTTGTCGGGAAGAAGCCCCAGGGCCTGGCGGAGCGCGGATTTGAGCAAGTCGAGCTCTTCGGCAATGACGCAGGTGTCGAGGAGGAAGAGGAAGACAGGGGGGTGGGAGAGGTTAGGGTTGATGTTGTTGTTGAGTTGGTATTGGATAGTGGTGTATTGGGGATAGAGTTCGGCAGGGAGGTTGGTTTCGGAGATTTGGGCGTAGTGAGGGGGAAAGTGGTTGCGGTTGTAGCAGAAGGGGCAGATCCAGATCTTGGCGGCGAAGTCGACGCGCGAGAAGGGGTTGAGGATGGAGGAGCAGGTCTTGCAGCGGAGAGGCGCGTAGGGGAGCGTGGGGGGAATGTCGGGGTGGGGGCGGAGGAGGGCGATGGTTGCAGCGAGGGGGATGACGCACTTGCTCGCCTCCACCTTGGTGCGCGGCCACAGGTTCCACGTCATTCGCACACCGTCAACGCCTTCGGGATCCGTGTGAGCCATCTCTGACATTGAATTCGGTCGGATCAACCAGTGCCCGACTCCGAGTAAAGATTGAGGAAGCGTTGATTTCTGTCTCTCTCGTGCCACCAAGGGGACCACCGTTACTCAGGTAAACGTAAAAAAGAAAGTTCAACCTCCACCTGCCTACGTTTCTTCTCCTTCTAATTTTTTAATATCATTGTTATTTTATTATTATATATCTCATTCTTTAGTCATTTATAAGTGTTTTTAGTTTATTTATCGGTCACCTACTCTTTCGGTTCATTATTTTTAATCAATTTTATTTTACATTTTTATTTTATAACTTCAATTACTCATTTAATATTTAAATAAATTATTTTTATGGATTTAGTATGGATGAGTTGAGACTTATTTTTATGTACGTCTCTCTTATTCTCAAATCTAAAATTCTCATAATAATGATGTGTCTTTTATTATTCGTCTTTAGTGTTAAACACTCTCGTAGTGGTGTCTTTTTTTTTTTTTTTCTTTGTATCAACCTTAACATTATCGTCTTAGTCCTTTGTCTTCTTCATTCGTCTTTGTTGTTCACCTTCATTACATTTCAAATACAGAAAAAACACAATAATTGAGGTTAACCGTGTTTTAAAACTTTTTCCAATTTTTTGCAAGTATTGTCTGAAATTATGTTATTAGATGATAAGTTTGGTTAAGATCATACGATCAAATGAAAGTTTTTCACAAACTTAGTTATAGTAAAATAACATGTAAGAAAGATAAAGAAAAAAGTTTGCACTATATTTTTTTAATGGTCCACCTAATCAAATAGACTACGTCTAGTTTCTGACCAACTAGTAGGTTCTACTAGGCAAACTACAACTACAAAATACACACTAGTATTCTTTTGACTTGCAGCAACTTTTGGCTAACCCTATTCAAGTATTCTTTTCTTAAGCTCCTTATCACTAAACCAAGTGTTTATTCATAAGTCACTCTTAGCTTAATCTAAGTATTCTTTCAACAAGTCATTCATAACTTAAAACGAGTATTCTTTGAATAAAAAGTTACTACTAAGATAAAAATAATTTTGTGATAAAAAAATATCATAATTTTTGTTCACTATAAAGTGTAATGCCTTTGAATGTATATCATGGTTTAGGCATTCTCTACTGGTTTTTATGAATGAACGCAGACAATGTTCTTACAAAGCTTTCAAGCCTAGATAAAAATGACAGAATTTCAACACTTGCAAAAACAATGGTTATTCTTCTTGTTTTTCTCTTTGAAGCATATCTTTATATAAGCTTCAATAAAGTAGTTGTTGCATTTCAATTTTCTGTCGTTGACTAGCTTTGAACTCACTTGATTGTCTTTTTCTTCCTTCTCTATTATCTCGCAAGCTCTAACGTTGAGAAACATTTAATGCATTCCATGCAACATTAATTTCTCCTCTCTTCTTTGCACAACCTCTTTAATAATTGGTAGTACTTGTCTTTTTTGGTAGTAGAACCTTTTACACCAAACAATGAAAAAAAAGCACATTGTACAAAACAGATGATTCAAAAAATGAAGTATTGGCATACGTTATAATGGCATACACCTAACCACCTTAGTCACAAAATAAAGTCATAGAGTTAGAGTCTTTATTATAAGTTTACTATGAGTTTAGGCCTATGTGAGTCTGTTTGGACCTCCATGAAGCATCAAGGAAAAAATGACCTCTACTTGTAAATTTTGTATAATGTACTTTAAGATTTTATTTTGGACCAAGTAGTATAAGATTTTGGGCCTTATTGGGGCCATGAATATACTAGGGTTAAAATAACAATGACTTCTTCCTGCACCTTTATAGTTTCTTGGGGCACCTCCATACTTTTAAAAATTTCCCGAACTACCCCGTTTGAAAAGACCATTGTGCCCCAATACATATTTGTTAAACCATTGGAACAGTGAGAGATAAAGGTGCGTGAGGAAGGTGAAGGTGTTGTTATTGGTGATCGTAGCGACAAGGTGTTGTGGTGGTAGCAGCTTTGTGTGGTTGGCAGTGACAACAAATGTAGGATCGTTTGAGGTAAGTTGGGTGGGGTGGATTGTAATTGTTTTTCGAAATGTAGGATCCGAAAATTTCCTAGAATAGGCTCTCTAGAAACGTTTTTTTTATTTAAATTCAAGCTTCTGGAACAGGCTAATTCGGAAGCTATTTTTGATGCTTTGGAACAAGCCATTTCAGAAGTGATTTTGAAAAACACAAGTAGCTTCTGGAACAGCCTGTTCCTAAACATGGAAATTGGCATGTTCCAAAAGTATAAGTATTAGTTCCGGAATAGGCCATTTCGGAAGCCATTTTCACGTTTCGGAACAGGCTATTCCGGAAGCTTTTTGTGTTTTTGAAAATGACTTTTGAAATGGCTTGTTTCAGAAGCATAAAATCACTTTCTGGAACAGGCCATTTTGAAAGTCATTTTATGCTTTCGAAACAGGCCATTCCAGAAGTCATTTTCAAGAAACAAATTCTACATTTTGTTTTTTTCAACATTTGAATTAGTCATTACATACTAGGAAATGTAGGTTATTATTGCAGTTGAGGATGGAGGAACATGTTTGCACAAGAATATCCGATGAAGTTGATAAAAATTTGGACATAGAACAACTAGAATTAGTTAACTTTGATAGTGGTGATTTGGCTAATCATTTCACAACAGATGAGGTAAATTTATTTCATGGTGTAATTTGTGTAAGAATTTAGATATCTCATATGATGACATGTAATGTATTTTGTTGTAGGTATTTCCAACACGAGATGCTTTACTAGAATGGGTTCGTGGAGTTGCATTTCGGCTTGGGTTTGTAATTGTGATACTTAGATCAGACAAAGCAAATAAACAACAAGAAAGAAAAACATTTGTGTTATTAGGTTGTGAACGGAGTGATCAATACAAGAAATACAAGCAAGTAATAGATGTCAGTGTTATTGGTCCAAGGAAGTGCGGTTGTCTTTCAATTGAGGGGCAAACCAATTTCTAGTGGAGATGGTTGTGTGTTGAAGGTCATATGTAGTTTATACTCTCATGCATTATTGAGACATTAGTAGGTCACCCTTATGCAGGAAGATTAAAAAGTGATGAACATGTGTTACTTGTGGACATGACGAAGAGTCAAGTTATGCCAACAAACATCCTGCTAACCTTGAAGGAGAACAATGTGGATAACGTGACCACAATTAAGCAGTTGTACAATGTTAGATATACTTATAAGAGATCAACTAGAGGACCAAGAACAAAAATGCAACAACTTATGATGTTGCTTGAGCATGACTAATACATTCATTGGAGTAAGTGTCATATGTCTTCTAAGGTTGTGGGTGGTATGTTTTGAACACACGTCGATTCAGTGAAATTGTTGAATGCATTTCACATTGTTTTGTTAATGGATAACACTTACAGAATAAATAAATATAGGTTGTTGTTGCTTGAGATAGTTTGTGTTACTTCTACTAGATTGACTTTCTTGGTTGCCTTTATGTTGTTATCTAATGAACGTGAAAACAACTTTACTTGGGCATTGGAAAAAGTAAAAGGGTTGTTTCTAACTAGTGATGTACACCCTCAAGTGATTGTTATGCAATTAGCATTATTTTTCCAAAAGCTGCTAACTTGTTATGCTGGTTCCACATCAATAAAAATGTCAAAGCAAAATGTAAAATGTCATTGATTGTACAAATGTTGATTCATTTGAGGGTTGTCTTAAACATTTTGAAAGTGTTTGTCCCCCATGGCCTTTATTTATTGAATATGTAAATAAGACATGATTGATTCCACACAAGGAAAAATTCTTGAAGGCATGGATAGACAAATTCATGCATTTAGGGAATCTCACTTCAAACAGGTATGATGTTTTTTTGTTAAGTATTGGTCTAATTGTATTGGTATGGACTTTCTAACTTTTATTTAGGTTTTGTAGGGTTGAACAAGCTCATTGAAACCTGAAGCGAATATTGCAAAATAGTATGGGAGATTTGTGTACATGTTAGGATGTCGTGAGCAATGTCATTATACTCCAACATAACGAAATCAAGGCATCATTTGAGATGAGTCTGCATGTTGTTGGTCACACTTTCAATGTGACTTTGTATAAACGTCTGGTGGGATTTGTGTCCAAATATGCATTAATGAACATTGTTGAAGAATTTGATTGAGTGAAACATATTGGGTTTGATAGTGATCATTGTGGATGTGTTTTGAGGCGAACTTCCAGTTTTCCATGTACATGCGAGTTGGTGGGTGTCATGCCTCTTACTGAAGTTCATGTAATGTGGACAAGACTCAGTTTCTCTAATATGTCATGTAGTGAATCATCCTCAAAATTATCTATTCAGCAAGAATTTGATGTTATATTAAATTGTTTCAAACAAGTTGATATAGTCGGCAAGGTGACAATTAAGAGTAAGTTAAGTGAAATTGCATATCCTGATATGACATCTATGTGTTCTCCAGTTGATATAGTCAAAACTAAAGGGTCACATAAGTGTAAAACAAATCGATTAGCACAGTCAACCAAGCGTGACCCATCATATTTGAGCATGTTGACAAGATTCATTCCATGCATGATAATAATTCTTCATTGAAGGCACAAATAGATATGCATCCACCAAAGTCTCATGTTAAGAGTAATGTGATCCCGATGCTGGATCAACTTCATCCTTCTTGTCACCCATACATAATGGGTGTGACTGATGTAAAGGTTGGTGGTCATTGTGGATATCGAGCTATTGTTGCATTATTGGGAATGGATGAGGAGTCATGACCCTTTGTCAGAATGGATTTGTTTAAAGAAATATCTCAATAACGTGATGAATATGCTACAATACTAGGTGGGAATGAACAAATAGAAGTGCTAAAATGGTCGTTATTGGTTGATGACATTGCTATGGTAAGCTTCTTTGCAATTGAAAATATTATTTTTTTGAATCTTGCTTTGTTATGAAATAATTATTTTTGTATTATTCAGGTTAGTACAAATAAATGGATGACTATTCCAGATATGAGATACATAATAGCATTTAGATATAATGTTCTTTTGGTATGCCTATCATTGAAGCAAAATGTGACAATATTTCCATTCAGAACAAAACCTCCTACTGATGCCAGTTCATATCGAATAATATGTATAGGTCATGTTTATGGTTCCCACTTTGTTTAGGTAAGAATTTCTTTGAATTCATTTAAATTATTATTATAATGCAGTTGATAATGTCCTAAATAAGCCAAAATTTTGTGCAAGTGAAATTGAGGGATGACTATCCATTACCAATTATTGACATTCTGTGGTCTACATATGCCTACTTTGTGGCAAAATTATGGTCACAATGTTTATGTTAGTAGAATGTAAACATTTTCACAACTTACAAGTGTTGATCCAACATATGTTAATCTTGGGGACAATTGATGTACTTTTACTATTTGTGTGTTGTTCATGAATTGTAATGTACTTTTATTAATCAACCATACAATATATAATGCAAACATTCGACATCAGTAAATTAAAGACTACTATGGATATATCAAATAAGTCACTATTACATTAAAAGTTCAATAAGTCAAAAAGTACATAACAAATATAATGTCATATAATGTCTAAGAACTACAAGTTGGGCTCCTCCCACAAACTGAACGACTACAACTAGTGTATACCACCCCCTCATCAGTAACTCCACAAGCTAATGCCAGGGCCGCTTAAGTTTCATCAAAGGCAGGAGTGCCTTCAAAAACATGGCCACAATTAATCATCCTCTGTAAAATGATGGCAATGCGCCTAAATATACCCTGCAAAAATAACAAATAAAAAATGAATAGTATTAACATATTTAATAATTATGAAAAATGAATAGTATTAAATATCTTAGCAGACAAACATGCTACTACTATGATGATGATGATGATGTAAGGTATGGAGTGCATTGACCTTGGAAAGCAAATTCTCTTTCTTTTTAATTTTTTTGTACATATTTCATTTTTTTACTATTTGATTGTTTTTACAATGGTGTTTGACCTGAAGGGGATTCTAAGTAAGTAAATAACAATAAGGTTGTTGTCCTTGAGCACATTGCATGTTTAAGGACAAATCCTTCTCAAGAGGGAGAGAATGATGGCATATGCCCTAACTACCTTAGTCACAAAATAAAGATGTCAAAAAGTTAGAGTATTGATCACAAGCTTACCGTGATTTTGTTTGGACCTCCAATCAGTCTTTTGGGTCCAAGTTCAATCTTAAAGAGATCACTTTAGTTTAAGAATTTATTTTGAACATTGTTTTAGGCCAAATAGTATAGGATTTTGAGCATTGTATTTGAGCCATGAATAAACTAGAGTTGGAATAACATAGTACATTGCATCCAGGGTTACAATTGGACTTCTTTAAGCCCAATGCAATTGTATGATGTCCAAAAGAGAAGCTTGGACGACAAGCGAGGTTTAGGACATCCAAATATGAAGCTTGTGTGACAAGTTAGGGTATAACGTGTACATGAGTCATGGTAGACGTGTCATATACACATGAAAAGTGTGATTGACACATGAAAGCCTCTTATTTGAGAGAATTTTGAAACTTTGGACACAACTTAGAGTTAGGGTTGGGGTTTCAAGCCTCTTCTACAAGCTTGGATGTCCAAAAACACTATAAATAAAAATACTTGATCTTAAAACTTCTAACTTGAATGAATAATGAATTGTTGTTAATTTAATACTTTCACTTTTTCATTAATTTTCTTCAGAAGTAATCTCCTTTATAGACTTCTTCCTAGATTTCTTCTAATTATTTTGGTCTAACCTTCCCCTAATCCTTGTTTATCTAATATTTCACAGCCTACGACTTTCAACTTCAATTTTGACTTCTACCACTTTCATCCATCTTCAGTGAAGAAAACTAAACCAATGATAAAGAAAAACAACAACAATAAATGCCTTGACGTTGTTTGGAAGATAAGGGGAAGAACTTGACGTGTTTGAAATGGGATCTCGATACTAAAACATCCCAAGTTAGAAAAGAAATCCATATCTCCCATTAAATTCTATTGAAAGCCATGAATTTCAGCTTGGAATCAATTAAGTAGCCTTGATAAACCGTGAATCGAAAATCTTGAGAAAGGAGCAAATTTTTTTTGGCATTATTTCGAAAAGTCCACGTATCATTATACTGCATAAAAGTAGTCTTAAAAATCGTAACAATTATAATCATGATTATAATGAAGTTTGATTTAAAGAATACGTGGGAAACTACGTTTAATGTTTTGTTCGAAAAAAATTGGAGAGAAATAAAAATTTCTTAATACCGTCTTTTTTGAGAACGATTCTTGATGTATACCTATGTACTCTTAAGAATCATTCTCTTTGGTAAAATGTATTTTAGACCAAATTAAATGTGTAATACTACTATATACATCTCAAAAAAAAAAAAAAAAAAAAGGTTTAAACTCAAGGACAAGAAAATTCAAGAAGCCAACTTCCCTCGAGAGACATCTTGAGAAAGTCTTGAGTGGAGAAAAATTTAAAGAAAAATCGAGAAAGTTATTCTTGAGAAAAGAATAAAGAAATAATGATAAAAATATCATTGATTAACAAAAAAAAAGTAGCACATGTTGATAATGATATTATAATTAAAAGAAGAACGCAACACAGATTGGAGAAAAATAGAGAAGTTATAGAAGTTTTAAAATGTTAATTGTCATCTTGATATTATAATAAAACATCATATAAAGTAATTTATAAAACATTCAATAAAACACCAAATTCAAAAAGTGTAAAGTAGAACACTCAATTCAGTGATTATAAAGTAGAATATATTGTCTTGCAATATATTTCTTTTTAACTTTTTATTATTTATTTATTTATTAATTTTCATTAAAATTTTACATTCATTATTAGTTGTTTGTTTCAATATTATCAATTATGTTATATGAAGTGATTCTCATTAAAGTTCTTTTTACAGATTATGTAAAGTAAAAAAATTATCACAAGTATATTTAGTTAGATAGAAATCAAATTATTGATATAAATATAGAAACTATTTATTTAAAATTAAACATTTAAATCATTTCAGAAATATTTATTTGATAATAAGTAAAAATTATTAATACAATATAATAATTATTTTTAATCTAACTATTTAAATTGTGTCAAAAGTATTTGTTTAATAATAAGCAAAAACTGAAAAATATTAAACTGCTAACAATGAAAATATACTTATAATTTACACGTATAATAATGAAAGAGGACAAATCTTTATATGATATTGTTTTGGAAATCGAAAATTTCCAATACTACATAGCATTTTTATTTCACAAGCTTTATTTACTAGTCCTGAGACCGCCTCAGATTGTTGATGGAGTAGCCTATGGGGAAGGAGTAAAGTTTAGAAGCTGTGTGGATCGAAGCCATGGCTTGACCACCACAACGGAATCGAATGTTCTAGAACGTCCTCCGCCACTCTGCATGGCTGATATCTTCAGATAGTACTTGGTCCCAGACACCACTTGCTGCTGCGCCTCCACCACCTCCTCGAAAACCACCTCCTCCTCGGCCTCCGCTCCCCGCTTCTCCTTCACCCTCCGATTATGCTCCTCCACCGAGAACCGCCCCAGATCCTGCACCTCCTTGTTCATCTTCACGTCGGCGATCTCCGTCTTGCTCCCGGCCAATCCCGCGTGCGAAACCTCACATAAGAGGCACGCCAACACCGCCAGGAGCGCCAATCTCATTGCCGGTGACCTAATCAACGTTGCCATGGATGGATGGTATGTATGTTTGTAACGAACTGCATACGATGTCGTTTATATAATAGAGAAGAAGAGGGAAAGGTGTTTGAACACGTATGCAATGCTAACTGAAAGTTGGTGGCAGTGCATGTTGTTAGGTTTGAGGGAGCTTCAAATCGTGGCATGTGAATGATGGTTGGTTTGGCTTGTTGTGGGTACCCAAAACTGACTCGTGGTTTCGCACTCATTCAAGGGATTGCCACGTTACGCGCATAGCTGTATGATCTATTGGGATCTAAGTGGCTAAACGCATGGAAACGGAATTTCGCACATTCAAAAACATAAAATGTCTTCCTTGGCCGAGTGTCATTGAAAACGTTTTTTTTTTTTTCAATAAAAAGAAGTCGTGTGAAGAAGATCCCTACACTAAAGTTGTGATATGTAGCATGTTTACTGTTTAAAAAAAATTAACCAGGTGAAAAAAAAAGAAGCTAAAAAATAAAAAATAAAAAAATACATTGAAGTTTTACCTAACACAACTTAAAAAAAAAATAGTATTACAGTTGTGCTAGTTAACATGACTTCTGTACAATAAAAAAAATATCAATCTTTCTCCTAGATTACACATAAATATGCATCAATTTATAAAAATTGTGGATTTTTAAGAGTTTTGCTTGTGGATTTTTAAGAGTTTTGCTCTCATATAAGTCTATTATCTTAAAAAGTTTCACCTTCAACTTTATACTTGTGTTTTATGTCTATTATTCATACGTCAATTTTTGACTTTTGATATGAGATCTAGATTTTTTTTTTTTAAATGATGAGTTTCAACATTCAATTTTGTTCAAGTGAAAAATGAAAAAATAAAAAAATATATTTCTACTTCATTTTGAGTTTAAATTTTAAAATAAAAATTTTATTTAAAAAATTAGGAAAAAATAATATAAGAAAAGAGAAAAATAAATAAATAAAAAAAGAAGAGAAATAATAAAAAAAATCAAGAAAACAAAAATAATAATAATAATAACAATAAAAAATGAATGAAAATAAAAATAAAAAAATATAAAAAATAACAATAAAAATAAAGTCTAAAAAAAAATACGAAAAAGTAATAAAACAAATAAAAGGGGATGGACACGTGACAAAACATGATTTGCACCGCCACTATTCATTATCTTCTACACCTTTGCTCTGCCGTTTCACTTGATGTGTTACACCGTTTTGGACTCATTTTTCTTGCAACCGGTAAACTGGAAGAGCTAAAGCGTCTAGACTTGTGCCTTGTCGTTCCATTCAAAGAAAACTATATACATTGTGTCGTTTTGATTCGGCTCCTGGTTGGTGACCACCGGAAAGTAAACTGGTGAAACCGGGAAATAGATTTTGGGCCTATATATAGGGATGCATTCTTTAATGGAGGGAGGGGGAATCCATAATTTCAGAGTTCACAAATACTTGAGGGTTGATTTTTGAGAGAAATTCAGTGAGAAAGAGGAGGAATCGAATCTTGCCGTGAATCGCCGGAAAAGAGAAAGGACTCGCCGGAGAACGAAGAACACGCCATTGAAGAACGCATTTAATTTAATTAGAGGTTTCTGCGCTTAAACAAGTAAGAATAAACTCTATACCTCCATCTAAAAGTGTATCATGCTTCATTGATTTTCTTATTTCTGGCTTTGAGTCACTGTTCATCTTTTTTAGTTTACTCTCTAATGTTCAGTCATCTGCTTTAATATGTAAATTTTTTAGTTGTTTGAATTGGTGTATAATTTTCAAGTCAATGATTCATGTCTCTGTTTTCACTTAACAAAATTACAGATCTTGTTTGCGTCATTATAATTGAGTGAGAGAAGAGAATAAATCCAGAGAGAGAAAGTACTGTAGTGTTATTTATTAAACAATTTGATTGAGAGAGAGATGAGAGTTTCTAATAAAATCATTGTTCTGTCACCGTGAGGTTGAAAGTGAAATTTTAAAAATGCAATAGAGAGGAGAGAGCAGTGAAAAGTAAATGAAATAGGAAAGAGACAGGTGAAACATTAGGTATTGTGGCTTGCCGGAAAGCATAAAATCATTATCACTTAAATTTTGCTCTTTGCTCAAAAACATGCTTTTGATAACTGATGATGTTATAGTAACTAAATATATTTTCGAAAATGATATTTGACATCATAATCATAATTCATGTAATTCTTATTTCACATTTTTATATGTCACATGGATTCCAGTAAAAAAGAGAGAATACATTTGTTTTTGTTGTATATAAAAGGGTAATTTTGTCAAATATAAAATTGCAATCCATATATGCGAAACTATTACTAAGCTAATCACTTAAGCCAACAAAGCTAACCATATTTCCTGTTGGGTTTTCCATGGCAAACCACTTATTTAAACATGGTAAATCACTTATTTAAACATGGTAAACCACTTAGCCGTATTTCTTCAGATATCATCCTCAGTTAACCGCTTATATAAACATGGCTAACCACTTATCTAAACATGGTAAACTACTTAGACATGTACGTATTTATTTAGATGTCATACTCAATTAACTACTTATATAAACATGACAAACCACTTATATGAACATGGTAAACCACCTAGACATGTACGTATTTATTATAGATGTTATCCTCAGTTAACCACTTATATAAACATGGCAAACCACTTATTTAAACATCGTAAACCACTTAGACATATTTCTTCAGATGTCATCCTCAGTTAACCGCTTATATAAACATGGCTAACTACTTATCTGAACATGGTAAATCACTTAGACATTTACGTATTTATTCAAATGTCATATAGAGTTAACCACTTATTTAAACATGACAAATCACTTATATCAACACGATAAACCACTTAGACATTTACTTATTCATTCAGATGTCATACTCAGTTAACCACTTATATAAACATGACAAACCACTTATATGAACATGGTAAATCACTTAGGCATGTACTTATTTATTCAGATGTTATCCTTAGTTAACCACTCATATAAACATGGCAAACCACTTAGACATGTGCTTATTTATTCAGATGTCATACTCAATTAACCACTTATATAAACATGACAAACAACTTATATAAACATGGTAATACTTTGTCAGTCTTTTTGAATGGCTCAAGTCGAACTCGGTAATACAAGTATAGCTCGGATGGAATTTCCTAAGGTCAGTTGTACGAGTTGCAATCTGACTATTGAAGGATGCTCGAAATATCCTTTAATTATAACACCCAATTAAAGATATTCTTAGCTCGGCCTTAACAGATATCATTTCAAAACATTCATATAGTCCTTGGGTTCAATGGTATATTATTAAAACTCACTCATCATACATAACTCGAAGCTTGGCGGGCTTGTGTACGGTCACCACCCGACCTCCTCGGGTCGGTTATTATTCAATCCGGGTTAGTTGTCACTCAACCTTGAAATTTAGGAAGTCAGTAACTTACCTTCCCCCCCATCTCGGGATCCACCTGCAACTATTTGGTAACTTCTCGGTCAGTTACTTTGAGGCTGTTTTGACAGGCATATATACGTATCTTAACACAGGGAGTAAACGAACTTAGAATCTATCACTTTGTTATTCATTCATTGAGATAATTGACCTCTATTGACTTGAATGTCGGAGTGTCATCGCAGGTGGACACCCATTTCGGTTTTTGGAGAATTGCCTACTCGGAACGGATCGAATCGTCAAGCATTGGAGTTTGGATACGATAGCTCAACCTTTCAAGTATTTTGCTCATCTCAATTCGGTAAGAATATTTGGCGCCCACCGCGGGGCCGATTAAAGCTTTGCCTGCCACAAGCACAAGAGTCGTCCCACTTTGTTGCAATTGAACACGTTCGCGATGTTGGATCCAATGCTCTTTGAAGTCCTCAGGAAGAACATGGAATTCATGCAGGAAACCCTGGCCAACCTTAGAAATGACATGCAGGATCAACGCGAGGCTCACAGAAATGAAATTGTAGCACTACATCACCATATTACTAAAATTCAAAGAGAATAGTTGCTCGCTAGCGGACTCCCGCATCACTGTTAGAAGATGTAGAAAAGAGTAAAGTAGGAATTCAAACCTCAAAGAGGACCAAGGTTGATCCAGAAGGTTCCCGAGGCCAAACCGAGGTGAATCTATTCCCATAGTCGAAGAAAGACAAGACTAACCCGAGGTGAACATTAGAAACAATCAAAATCTCAACGAAGACCAACGCAAGCAATCTAAAATGACTCTTGACATACTCGTAGAAGAGCGACCTCAGCCCACCACTGTCGTCGATACAGATCGAGGTCAGGGAGAATTACATCATAGGATTCCTAGTGTAGAACCAGGAAGTGTCGTCAGAGTGTCACGCGAGGTCAACCAAGAATTACTGTTCCAGAGCACGCCAACACCAAGACTGAATCCCGAATTGGAAGCTTACATGGAAGGCTTTCACCCCTTTACCACAGAAGTTATGAGAGCCTAGTTACCTGGAAAGTGGAAGTGGCTGAAAGTAGATCCTTATGATGGAACGTCAGACCCAGATGCCCATGTCAAGGCTTACATGACTCAAGCCAATTTGTTCTCGGGAGATTTAAGAGTACATTGTAGACTATTTCCCACTACTTTAAAGGGAATAGCTCTGCAATGGTACTATTCTCTACCCCAGAATTCAATCGACTCCTTTAGAACTTTATGTTCTAAATTCGTAGCTCGGTTCATTGGCATTAAACCGATGACCATCGTCTCAACATCTTTGCATCACGTTTCTAAGGAAGAAACGAACCACTCAGACAATTCATGTCCCGTTTTACCAAAGCTTGCCTCAACATACCGAACTTGCACCCGACTGTGGCCATGCACGCCATCACAGTTGGACTGAAGCCAGGTCTATTTTTAAACACTTTATACGGCAAGCCTCCATCTACTATGGACGAGCTCCGAGCACGGGCGACAAAGTACATTGGCAATGAAGAGAATGCAGAGGCCTCGAAAATAGCCGAGGCACCAAGCACCTCAACGGGTGTAAAGCAGAAGTGAATGGGCAGATATGATGTTTACACGCCATTGAATGCTAGTTGAGACGCCATAATACAAGAAGCCTACAACTTGGAATTAGTACGTTTGCCACAACCCGTACAAAGTCTTCCTAACGCCGACCCGACCAAGAGATGTTGGTACCACCAAAATTCAGGTCACACCACCGGGGAATGCATCAAGGTTTGTGACTTGATAGAAAACCTGATTAGGTCAGGATCTTTAAATTGTTTCATTCAGCAGAGTCAAGGCGGTAGAGGTCGAGGTCGAGGGGGTGGCCGAGAAGGAGGAAGACGAGGACGAGGAGGACCTTGGAGAGGACAAGGTCAAGGTCGTGGCCGAGGACAGACAGAGGTCGCAACAACTCAACCTCAAACACAACATCAGTCTGAGCAAGAGAACAGAGAAGACAATAATGGTGGAGGACATCTTGGAGAAATCATACAATAGCTGGAGGTTTCGCAAGAGGAGGAAGCTCTAGGTCAGCACAAAGAAGACATCTGCGGAGCATTAACTTGGTGAACATCCTACCATCGAGGTCACTGCCCCCGATAACGTTTATGGATGCATACTTAAGCATCCATGATCCAAACCAAGATGATCTTGTGGTCATCTCTGCCGTTATAGCTAATTGAAAGGTACACAAAATACTTATTGATCAGAGAAGCTCAACTGATGTCTTGTACTGGTCAACCTTTTTGAAGTTAAACCTATCCATGGATATGATCAAGTCATACCCGGAGCCCCTGCTCAAATTTGCAGGGGAAACGGAACATACTAGAGGATTTGTAGATTTGCTGACAACCTTTGGTGATGGAAGAACTCATCGAATACTGACAGTGAGATTTTTATTGGTAGAAGTTGATACCTCTTACAACGTCTTGATTGGACGAAGAATACTCAATGCTTTGGGAGCAATTGTTTCCACTCCGCATATGGCGATGAAGTTCCCCTCAGAACAGGTCGATATCATTTCCGTAAAAGCAGAACCCAAAACTGCTCGAGAATGTTATGCACAAAGCTTGAGAGTGAACCCTTAAACAGTGAGGGGGACAAGCTCGTCCGCAGCAACACCCCCCAATCTCGAAGTTCCAGAAGACAATATTAAAGAAGAATGCAATGAGGTAGAACCGACATCTACAAAACCAGAAACCTTCCAATGTTTCAACATTGAGTTGGAGCATAAGGAAGAACAAGAGGAAGAAGTCGAGGTCGATCTGGACCCAATAGTAGGATTTGAAGAAAACAGACCTACTTTTGACGAGCCAATCACTTTGGTTCAATTAGGTCGACAACCCGAGAAATGCACTAAAATCGGAAGAATCACAAATAGACTGCTGAAGAAGGAAGTCGAACGAGTAATAATTGCCATGCAGACCTTTTCGCATAGAGTCCAGCAGACATGCCGGGCATTAATCCCAACTTCATGTGTCATAAACTTGTCATCCTTCCTCAAGCAAAGCCTGTTGCTCAACGGAAGAGAAAGCTCGGAGAAGAAAGGAGAGTAGTAGTTGCACAAGAAGTCAACCAGTTACTTAAAGCTGACTTCATCAGACCAATTACATACACTACGTGGATCGCGAACATAGTAATGGTAAAAAAGTCGAGTGGAAAATGGAGAATGTGTGTTGACTACACAGACCTCAACAAAGCATGCCCCAAAGACACTTATCCATTGCCAAACATAGATAGACTTGTCGACAACACAGTGGGGTATGAGCTTTTCCAGTTTTGTAGATGCTTACTCGGGATACAATCAAATACAGATGTATCCTCTAGATCAAGATAAAACAACTTTTATGACTGAAGGAGAAAACTATTGCTACAAAGTTATGCCCTTTGGACTCAAAAATGAAGGGGCAACATACCAACGACTGATGGATAAGGTCTTCAAAGATCTAATTGGTAATACCATCGAAGTATACGTAGATGATATGGTGGTCAAGAGTTGAAGAGCAAAAGATCATTCGTCAGCACTCGTCAAAGTCTTTGAACGATAGAGCTCATAACATGCGGCTGAACCCCGAAAAATGCTTTTTTGGAGTAATGGCAGGAAAAGTTTTAGGGTTCATGGTCACACAGAGAGGAATTGAGGCCAATTCTGACAAGTGTGAAGCAATCCTAAATATGAGGAGCCTGACCTCCTTAAAAGAAGTACAGAGACTGAATGGTAAACTTGCGGACCTTTCCAGATTCCTTCCTAGGCTTGCTGAAAAAGCCAAACCTCTATACATGTTGTTGAAAGGAGCTCATCAGTTTGAATGGAACAGTCCATGTGAAGAGATGTTCCAGGAACTGAAGTAGAATATAGCAGCTTTACCTATATTGCTAAGTCCTCCTCCTCATAACACTCTCTACTTGTACTTAGTTGTATCTAACTCTGTGGTGAGCTCGATACTCGTATATGAAGAAAAGAAGAAGCAACAACCAATGTATTTTACTAGCCGAACTCTGCAACCCACAGAGGATAGATACCAAACAATAGAAAAGCTGATCCTAGGGTTAGTGTTCGTCGCAAGACGATTGTGACATTATTTCAAAAGTTTTGAAATAGTCATTTGCACCGATTACCCCATCAAGCAGATCCTTCAAAAACTCGCTAGAAGGATGACAGCATGGACAATAGAGCTCTCTGAATTTGGGCTCAAATATGAGAGCAGAGGACCTATGAAAGCTCAGTTCCTCGCTGACTTCCTTGTGAAGTACCATATACTACCGAAAAGGACGACTGCTGGTCCTTAAACAATGACGAATCATCAAATAAGAAAGGCGGCGGTGCTAGTGTGATCTTGGAAGGCCCCGATGACCTTACTATAGAACAAGCTATAAGATTTGGCTTTGAGACTTCCAATAACCAGACAGAATATGAAGCGTTGATCGCTGGGCTTAAACTCGCTAGGGAGTTAGGGGTCAAAAAGCTTAAATGTCAAAGCGACTCTCAGTTAGTAACAGGTCAAATAAATGGCGAGTTCCAGACTAAAGAACCTCTTCTGCAGAAGTATTATCATATGGCTAAGCATTTAATTGACAAATTTGAGAAGTTCACCATGAACCATGTGCCGAGAACTTCAAATGAACAAGCAAACATCCTTTCAAAACTCGCCAGTACAAAGAAAGTGGGCCAACATAAGACATTGATCCAAGAAAATTTAATGACTCCAAGTTGGGACCATATTGACGTGTTTTAGATAAACCTTGGGAAGACTACTTGGATGACACCCATCATCAAGTATCTTACTAAGGAAATCCTCCCAGCTGATGAAAGAGAAGCAAAAAGAATACGTCGGCAAGCATCTTTTTACATATTGAATAATGGGGAACTCTTCAGACGAGGTTTCTCCACTCCATTGCTCAAATGCTTAGACAACGATCAGGCCGAGTACGTACTTGCCGAGCTGTATCGAGAGATATGCGGAATGCATTCGGGTGGGCGATGTATGGCGACAAGAGTACTCAGGGCAGGATACTATTAGCCCACTTTAAGACAAGACGCACATTCCTTCATCTAAAAGTGTCTAGAATGTTAGAAGTTCAGACCTTTACACACTTTACCAACAGAAGAACTACATCAGATTACTACACCATGGTTTTTCACCACATAGGAAATGGATATTCTCGGACTCTTTCCCATTGCAAAGGGTCAAGTGAAATTTCTTATAGTTGTCATAGACTATTTCACAAAATGGATAGGAGTCGAGCCCTTAGCAACTATCACTGCCCAACAAGTACAGAAGTTTACATGGAAGAATGTTATTTGCAGACATGGACTCCCGCATTGCTTAGTCACAGATAATGGTAGACAATTTATTGATGGAGGGTTTGAAAGATTTTTGCAACAGCTCGACATCAAACACAAGTTGACTTCAGTCGAGCATCCACAAATAAATGGCCAAGCAGAGGCTGCAAACAAGGTGATCCTAACCAAACTTAAGAAGAAACTCGCCCAAGCCAAAGGCCTCTGGGCAGAGGAAATCCATGGAATTTTGTGGGAAAATCATTGTATCCCGTACTCTACGACTAAAGAAACTCCATATAGGTTGACATATGGATCAGATGCTATGATACCTGTAGAGCTTGGCGAAACTTCAATAAGGAGACAACAATTTAACGAGAATCTTAATGATAAGAGTTAAAAGCCAATCTCGATCTCATACATGAAATTCAAGAAGAAGCTCGAATCAGAGAAGAAGCTGCAAAGCTAGGAGTGACTCGGCGTTACAATACTAGAGTCAGAGAAAGAACATTCGTCAAAGGCGACCTGGTATGGCGAAAGGTAGGTGAAGCTCGCCAAAACAAGCAAGAAGGAAAATTAACTCTGAATTAGGATGGCCCCTATCGCATAGTAGATTACTTCCATAATGGAGCCTACAAACTTGAAGAACTTGATGGAAAAATGATTCCTAGAACCTGGAACATCACTCACTTGAAGCCGTATTACAGTTAAACACCTTGTTATCACAATTTGATACTTGGATTGCTTTTCAGTTGTGTTTTTTGGACATACATTTCATTTCGTTTGAACTTTGTTAACCTAAGTGATGTACTCTTTTTCCTTAGCTTGGATTTTTCCCTAAAAAGGGTTTTACCAAGCAAGGTTTTAACGAGGCACACTTAGGATTTTAAATAAATATTTCAATTTCCTTTACTTATTCGCTCACATCATATGGTTAAACCGAAGTTAATACAACTCGGTTACCACAACCACATTTCGAACATAAAGTTTGATTAACTAAAATTGTTCTATTCAAACAGCCACCCGAACTCAAATTATATAATGAAACGATTTACGTTATAGTCACGGACAGCCTAACCCGACCACCGAGCTATATTTATGTCATGGTCTGGAGTAACCTAATCCGACCACCGAGCTACACTTATGTTATCGTCAGGACAAACCTAATCCGACCACCGAGCTATACTTATGCTACGGTCAGGGGCAACCTAACCCAGCCACCGAGCTGTACTTAAACGAATATCGCTCTGACAACAATATTATAAACACACAATCTATACGATACCAAGCATAAATATATATAAAATGAAATGTCAAAGTTGTACAAACTTCAAAACAAGTTCAATATTACACAAACTATGAAATATGAAAACATTACTTGCCGACAAGCTCGTTGTCGACAACATCCTTGTTCATATTGAATTGAGAGGTGTCCATTGAAGGCTGGAAGTAGGAAAATTGAAAAACCGCTCTCTGAAACCCTTCGGAAAAGGCACGCAAGCCCATCGTAGCAAGCTTGCTAACTTGTTCCTTAAGAGTGGCGATGGCTCCTACCTGTTCCTCTAAAGCAGCCACTTATTCCTTGAGGTCAGCCCCATTCTTTTTCAAGTCTTCATTCTCTTTAACAAGAGAAAAACATTGATCCTCGAAGGTGGCGAGCTAATCCTTAAGAACATTGGCGTGGTTCTCAACGACACCAAGCTACTCTTGATGATGTTTACGATCCTATTCTCGGGGAGCTTGGAGCTCTTGGAAATGTTGCTCTGACCCATCCAGTTTAGCCTTAACCCATTCAAGCTCGGTCTCCAGTGCCTTCACTCGACCCTGACCTTGTTCAAGTTTGAAATTCAACTCTTTGCTTTCTTGCTCTTTGGCAAGAGTAATATCCTCAAGCTAAGCTTCCAAAGAGCAAATTTTATCCTGATTGCCCGCAACACTTCTCAAATATTCCATGGTGGCATAAGCCGACCACACATTGAAATCCCAGAAGCAACTGCCCCATCTACACCCATAACATTCAGCAACTCGGCGTCATAGGCAGAAGGAAAATTAAACCTCCCTACCTCTATACGTACATCAACAAGATCAACATTCAAACACCACAAGGAGTTGCTGCGCTCATTGGTTGTCGTGACGAAGTCAACTTGGCTAGGAGGTCCCCGACCAAATAGGACTAGACCAAGAAGGTTAGGTAGTCGAGGAACTTCCACTGAAGGAGGTTGAGGAGGAGTCATACCATGAGGACCAGAAGAGATAGTCCTCGCCACAACAGTTTGAGTAGGCCTGGGGGAATGAGAAATTAAAGACGACAAGTATATGGCCTTGTCAGGTTGGTCAACCTTTACTTGGACATTATCAGAATTGGCCTCCACTTCAACACCTTGAGGCCGAGGACTCATAACTTGATGGTGTATGGGCGAACCTTTGTCCGCTACCGATTCAACCTCAGTCAGAACGTGCTTAGCTCTTTTCGTCTTTGAGGGTTGACCAACCTCACCTTCTCTAGCTCTTTTCGAAGTATTTCTAGCCTCCCTACCACCACCTTCAAACTGCATCTCTGGCGCATTGCCCAAAGCTTGTCGGAACAAATCAAGATCAAATTCATCACCCATGACGTCTACCAAACAGAAACAAAGTGTCAGAAAACCAGAATATAGTTACAATAAATCAACAAACAAGTCTAGCGTTGAACGCTCACCCTTAAAATACGACAAGGGATCCAGAGTAATTTGGGTTGTAATTAAACCCTTACAATCAATGGGTCGGGGAAGACCTCTCAGTAGCTCGATGTCGGCCTTCTCTTTAGCCGACAACAAGTGGTCGGGAACCGACTTGAACTTAGCAGGATATTGCTAGTACAAAGGAAACTTTGGAGAAAAGTCTTCGTTGAAGAAAAGACGCTTCAAGGGATCATCTCTTCAATGTTACTTTGAAAAATCAGTCCTTCAAATTTTTCCAAGATCCACAATATATAGAAAATAGTGGACCATACTGGGCACCACACAATGAAATCCAACCTATGGGGTCCCCGTGTTTTAGTTGATAGAAATACATAAACTTATTGATGGTGGGCTCGATACGCAAAAATTCACAGAGAATTTGAAAAACTTTGAGAAAACCCTAGGTATTAGGATGAAGCTGACTCAGAGCTACATTCATGGCAGACATCATCCCACACTCAAAAGGAGAAAATGGTAGTTGCATATAATATAATTTAAACATGTACTCGTACACGAATGTATAGTCGTCAGCATCTGTTTGGGGTGTATATATACTCGCTCCAATGTCTTAGGGCTACGTATATTCACATATGGAGCAAACTCAGTAATACAAATCTCATATATCTTCACATGCTCTCTAAGGTAGGTGCTAGTATAGGTAGAAGAAAACCTATGAACATCTCCGCTCACCCAAGTATATGCAGAATCAGGGGGTGGAGGATAAGATTTTCTCCCCTTACCTTTCTTAGAAGGAGCCCCCTCCTCAGGAAGAAGCTCGACATGACGCTTTGAGGGTTTGGCCACAGCCTTACCCTTCTTTCTTGTCGCCGCAACGACAAGTTGGGAAGAAGGCAGACCCAACGCAAGAGGTCTTTCTGCGCCAGAACCCACTGTTCAAACTGGAAGAACTTCAAGAACAGACTGCCTAGCAGCATTGTCAAATTCAGTTCTAGAGGAGGAAGACGAAAGAGAGGAGGAATAAGAAAGATCGCTGATTGGTCGAACTTCTCTTTCTAACAGTGGAGCCCTATTAGAACCAGAACCAGGAATTGAAACAGGATAAGACATAGTGCAAGGGCTTACCAAGAAAAGAGAGGCAGAGACCAAGATTCGAACAAAGGAAACATCGAAGTTAAGAACGCGCGATTGAAGAAGAGAAGTCGAGGTTCAGGGAAATGGCACAGTGAATGATAAAGTTTGAATGACGAAGGATATACTCAAAATGAGGGAATGAAATTTGGAGAAAGTGAAACTCAAAACGCAACGTTTCGAACATCCTGTGTTTCATTTTCCTTAGGATCACGTGGTTTTGATTACTCCAATAGGAAAATGCCACGTGGGTACGACGTAGACCACCTACCATGGGTCATGTTGAAGTACAATAATCAATAAGAGAAGCTCCACCTACCACCTCGAGAAGTGTGAAGTCAGAGAAATGATCAAAAGAAAATCCCTCATTAATGCTTTGTCAGTCTTTTTGAATGGCTCAAGTCGAACTCGGTAATACGAGTATAGCTCGGATGGAATTTCCTAAGCTCAGTTGTACAAGTTGCAATTTGACTATTGAAGGATGCTCAAAATATCCTTCAATTATAACACCCAATTAAAGCTATTCTTAGCTCGGCCTTAATAGATATCATTTCAAAACATTCATATAGTCATCGAGTTCAATGGTATATTATTAAAACTCACTCGTCATACATAACTCGGAGCTTGAAGGGCTTGTGTACGGTTACCACCCGACCTCCTCGGGTCGATTATTATTCAATCCGGATTAGTTGTCACTCAACCCTGAAATCTAGGAAGTCAGTAACTTACCTTCCCCCAATCTCGGAATCCACCTGCAACTATTTGGTAACTGTTCGGTTAGTTACTTTGAGACTTTTTTGACAGGCATATATACGTATCTTAACATAGAGAGTAAATGAACTTAGAATTTATCACTTCGCTATTTATTCATTGAGATAATTGACCCTTATTGACTTAAGCGTTAGAGTGTCATCGCAAGTGGACACCCATTTCAATTCTTGGAGCATTGCCTACTCGAACATTGGAGTTTGGATATGATATCTCAACCTTTCAAGTATTTTGTTCATCTCAATTCGGTAAGAACAGAATTGTTTTGGAAAAAGTGTTACCGCGGAAAAGAAATTCTAAATTTTGTCGGTGAATTGCGGTCGTCCTCGCCCCAATCATAACATTTAAGAAAGATAAATTTTAATTGTTTTAAAATATTATTTTTTTTTTATGTTTTAAGACAAGTGTGAAAGAGGTTTAAAAACTAATCTGGTTTTATGATTTTGAAAACATGTATTGTATGATTACTTTTCAATTGTTTAAGATTTCATAGATGTTATATTTTTACGAAAAAACTGATTTCTTTATTATATTAAAAAGAGACTGTGATCTTAAAATAATGTTTGAAACTTAGTTCAAAAAATTGGTTATGGTATTATAATACTCAGTTTAGTTCTTAATATCCTTAATATATATAACACACTTTTAACAAACTTAAACATACTAATAAAATTAATAATTAATTCAGTTGACTTGTTGATTACATTAAAAAATGTTACAAAATATATTAATACATACATATTTATAATACTCATAATATTTAATAAAAACAAATAAAAGTTAATATCATAAAACATTATATCTTTTTAATAAAAAAGACCGTCAATATTTTCTAAAGTATACCTTTTAGAATATAAATAAAAGTGAGGATTGATTATATAACTCATAAGATATTAATAAAATAATTTAATTTTTAAGGCAACCCTACATACATCTTAAATGTAACAGGAAATGTCTACCGACAAAAATCTTGACACATAGACATTTTTCTCGAGATAAATGCATTTTTAATAGTTACTTTATATAAAAAAAAAAAGCCATTAGAGAATATGTCCACGAAAAATAAAAATAAAAAAATGTTGAGAAACACGATGATTATTTAAGCCTTAACGCCCGGACATTTTAATTTCTAGAGTTAAATGCAATTTTTCCATGTCATACTAATTTTTTTGTCAACTTCTGTTATTAAAATGTTTTTTTTGTCAACTTCTGTTATTAAAATGTTGTCAGTAACGATATCATACTAAAATAAGAAAATAGCATATTTACATAAAATAAAAATAGTAAACTCATAAATTATAATTTTATATATATTGGAAATACTATAATATCATCATACTTTTCATCTACACATCATCTCACCTTATTCTAATATTAATTCATTATTATTAAACTTATATGCTAACCTAGAGCCATAACATCATTAAACCATTGGTGGAGTTCAAATTGATGGTAGGAACTAAAACTAAATTAAAAAAATTAGGTTCAATTTACATTTTCAAAATATATTAAAAAAAAAATGAGAAACTCAAATGCATCCTGCAAATGAAATTGGCAAAGTAATTTGAATTAACATTTTTTATTTGACAAGATTATTCCGATGAAAGAAGAAGCATACCATGAATGGAGAGTAGGCTAGGGTGTTTGTGAGGAAGGAGCAAAGGAGAGAAGATCTTTGGAAGCAAGGCCAGGCTGGACGACGACGACGGAATCGAACATTACGGAACGGCCACTCTGCGTGGCCGATATCTTGAGATAGTACTTGGTCCCAGACACCACCTGCTTCTGCGCCTCTACCACTTCCACGAACTTCGTCTCCTCTGCCATCCCCTTCAGCGCCTGCCTCAGCATCCGATTGTGCTCCTCCACCGAGAAATGCCCCAAATCCTGCACCTCCTTGTTACTCTTCACGTCCGTGATCTCCGTCTTCACCCCGATCAATGTCCCCTCCGCAGCCCCACACACCACGCACGCCAACATCGTCACCGTCGCCAGCGTCACAGCCGGTGTCCATCTCAATGCCGCCATCGATAAATTCAGTTACGTTTAGAGCAATGGCGTTGCAGTTAAGATGGAATTTATATAGAGAGAGGTGAAAGGGATGTTGAACGCGTGGGTGTGTGAGATACTAAGGGAGAGTGGGTGGTGCCAAATGAAAACCGCGTGTCCGTGCTTTCGAGAGAGAAAGAAGACTTCGGGATGAAAGGAAAATAATTTTTTCACTACAAATAAATCACCTTGGACAAATATATAAATAAGTAAACTAGTATGTGTCAACTAATTACATAAATTTGTGGGAAGAGTAACATAGAAATTGACTTTTATTCCAAATTCTTTCAAAAATTTAGGTTTGATAATGATTTTAGAGACAATTCAGTTTACCAAATCAAAAAAAGTATTTTAGTTTTTTAAAATAAAATTAATAATTTTAATCCTTAGATATTAAATTTTAAGAATTCAAGTGAGTTTTTTAAAGCTTTCTCCCATATTTATTGACGAAAATTATATTTTGCTAAATTTTGATGATCAAGTAAAAAAAATTAAATTCAATTTTTTATTTATAATAATTGTAATTACCAAGATAATTGAAGATATTTTTATAATTGAATATTGAAAACAAAATGTTTATTTGATATATATATATATATATATATATATATATATATATATATATATATATATATATATATATATAATTCTTCCTACAGTTTAGTGATTTTATTTTTTAGTCAATTATTCAAATCCTTAAATCTATTGTTGGAAAGTGTTATTTGTTAGCTTTTTCATGAGTTTCTTTAAAACCATTTAATAACTGATTATAATTTTTTCTATTGAGAAAAAAGTCAAGTTAGAACTTATATTGGTGATTGGTGATTCATAACCAACTATTAAATATAGATTTGCTTTTTTACCTTTTTTTGATGAAACACTAGATGATGTGTCTCATCATTGTCATCACAGGCTATGTATGCTCTTCTTATTTTGGTATTCTTCTCACTTTTTCATGTGAAACCTTTTCCTTAATTTGAACATTTAGACATTTAATTTTGATATATCCTTGTTTATCATAACCAAAACATGTAAAGCTTGAATAACTAGATTTAGGCTTTTTGAAAATTGTACCTTTTATATGAAAGATTCTTGTCTTTGTTCTTCTTTTTCAGAAATATCTCAAATTTCCTGGTTAACAAGTTCAATGTTTCTAAATTACTACATTCATCATGTTCATTCTCACTAGCTTTCCTTTTTTTTTAATATCATTCCTAAGTGTAATACTCTTAACCTTCTTGTGATTGCTCTCTTGCTTATTTAACTGATTAATTTCCAGCTCATGTTCCTTTAACTTATTGTAAAGTGATGTAGTGGTCAAGGTTGACAAATCTTTGGATTCTAAAATTGTAGTAACTTTAGACTACCAGCTTTTGTCAAGACATTTTAGAACTTTGATGTTCAACTCCTCCTTATCAAACACCTTCCCTGGACTCATTAGATGATTTGCAATATATGTAAATTGTTTTTGTACATCTATTGTGGTCTCTCATTGTTGCATTCTGAAGAGCCATACTCTTGAATCAAGGCATGTTTCCCAACCCTTTTCACATACAAAGTTCTTTCATGTATAACATCTAAGATGTCTCACACCTCCTTAGTAGAAGTACATAGATAGACCTTGAAAACCTTGTCAAGCCAAAGTAAAAGTAATTATGTTTTTGGTCATAAGCTTTCTTATTCTCAGTTTTAGAGCATTCAGACCAAGCTTTGTCAAAAAGTATTAATTGTTAATAATGTGTTTAGGCACAAAAGGTCCACTTACAATTGCATCCTAGGTCCTTCTATCGATTGATTGAATAAAAGATCTCCATTCTATCATTCCAAAACTAATAGTTGACACCTCCAAACATTGGTGGTCTATTGATAGAAGAACCCTCACCCAAAGGCAACTTGTTCTTAGTCATTATTTTGAAAATAAGACCAAATCTTGATTATTTTAAGAGAATCAACTCTAGATACCAATTTTTAGAAAAAAGAAGTTGACAAAACTAATTATAATGAATTACTTGAAGAATTAATCGATTAAAGCGAATTTGGTACAAAATTAACATATTAAAAACTCAGTTAAAAACTAAACAAGTTACATTCAAACTCAAAAATAAAGAAATAAGGAAAATAATATTACACAATAATTTTTATATTGGTTCACTCTTAAACGAGAGTTACATCCAGTTGCTTATCTGAACAAGCGAAGCCAATCACTAAAGCAATTATTTATAAGTACAAGATACACCAAGAACACTACTCTTGAACCCATATGAGTGTTCTTTAACCCCTATGGCACCCTGTTTTAGAACCACAATTGTAAATCTTATCTACTCAAGGCCAAACACCATAAAATAAAACTAAACAAAAGAATAATATCACCTGATTACAACAAGATCAAACTAGATCTAAAAAACTCAAGCGAAAATCCTCTAACCAAAGAGACTGATCTTAAGAACACAAAAAGAAAGCTCCAAAAGAACACTTTTGGACTTAGAATAATAACTATCTCAAATGTAAGATGTTTTAAAGTCTTGGACCTAAAAAAACATCTTGAGAAAAGTTTGAAAATGATAATTATATAGAATTTATCCTATCAATTTTAATCGATTAAAATTGTGTTTTCATTTATTGATTTCACTTACTATTGAAAAGAATGAATTAAATCATTACTTCAATTTGTTAAAATATATTGATAAAGATCCTTATGAAAACTCAAGAAATTTCAATTTATTAAAAGCTCATTTTGACAAATTAAAATATCCTCCTAGAACTACTTGTAGTTTTAAGTAATATCAATCGGTTAAATCAATAATGTAATTGATTAAAATATTCACTACAGTCTTTTAGGATTTCAGATAAACATTTTAGTGGATTAAACTATCTTTTAACCAATTAAAATTATTTTTTTATAAAAAGTTGTAACAAAGATTTAAATAAGCTTTCTTAAGCATTTATCAAGATTAACATAGTCTAAGAGAAAAGAGATACAAATCAAAGAAGGACACAGTACACACCCTACACAAAACTAAGTCTTTAATTTTCAAAGCTTCTTTAAGAGTATATTCATCAAATATAACAACAGTTGCAGCTTCACAACATCATTTCCTTAAAGATCAATAGCACCCAATTTAGAAATTGTTACGGATCATGTACCTACAAAAGTAACCATCTCTAGCTTTTAAAAGCTTATTAATGCTTTATGTCCCTTCTTTTTCCCTAAAATTTAAGGAAAAGTTGAAGTTGCCCGTACTAAGAGAAGAAGCATAAAACACATTAAGCTTCTGCTTAGCCTCTCCAAGATCCTATCCAAGACTCTTAAAACCCTCTGAGAACCATCCTTAGTTAGTCTACGAGTTGTTATTCTTGACAAGTGGACCGAGTCAATTGTAGTACAATTCAAAGAAGGATTGTCATATCCTCAGGGATTATAAAGTCTTTAGACAATTATTGTATCTTTTGTAAAGAATGACATTAATATAAGTAGTGATTTCCATATTGAAATGTAAATAAACAAAAAATGTGAAGCAAATAAGTTAAATAAGTTAATGAATAGACAAAGTGCAATAGTTCTATTAAGATTAAACATTGGGATTGAATAAAAATGAAACAATTATGAACTCCCTATTCATACATGCAATGTATGAGTGATCTTTTGTTCCCAGCATTACAAATTAATTTACTAGAACAATATAGTCAATGACCACACTCTGTTCCTAGTGGTTGTAATCTTTGGTTGAATGAATTTGGTTTAGAAAATATAATGTATTTTCGAATATCTTTCAATCCCTAAGACCATTTTCAATAACAATTACAAGTAAAGTATTATAGCACAAAACTCAATCATGTAAGAACATATCATAAATATATATAAAGAAGAATGTACAAAAAAGTTATAGAACTAACCAATCCCGATATAAAATTAGTTATTCATGATATTAGGATACAACAATGTAAGCACTCTATAATGTATATAAGTGATACAACTCTAAGAAATGCCTCTAGTGCGAGCTCTCTTTTTAATTACAAGTTAGACTATTTATAAAGTTAAGTTACTGTGTTTCTCTGTAATCCATGCGCTCAACTTCAAGTCTTAACACTCAACAAATGAGGTTTTTTCACATAGAGGTTTCCTCCACATTTAGCCACTCCACAAATCGCTTAACATATGATCTTCCTTCATCTTGAGATATTCTTTTTGCTCAACGTTTTAAGATTTCGTTCAGTTGATTATATGCTTTAAAAGGGTCATTCTTTGGACTAAATCCTCTTAGCAAACATAAGCTCTACTCAACACTTTAAGCACACATTTGGGTCACTCTCTGCCTTGATTTCGCTGAGTGTCCATATCATGCGTTCAACGAATGGCTTGTGTTAGGTCTTAATTCGCTCAACTACATTCAAAATTCCTGCAAAATTTGGACAAAGTTCATCAACTCTTTCTTTTCCAATCATTTTCAAGATTCTAGGTTGATTATAAGTTTGATTTGCTAAAATTATCCCTATTGGCACCATTTCAAGTATCTAAATCAAGATCAAAACAACTAAATTAAACACTTATCATCTACACATATACCTATACATCCTATAGCCCGTCGAAACATAATGCTAACCAAGAAACAAGTCATGAAGCCAAGTCTTAAAAACTTAGCTTGTCTTAACCTCTTCTTGTATTTTGAAGCTTGAATGGTTTTTCTTTGATATTTCATGCTAACCTAATTTGGTTTCCATGAAAACCCTTGGATGACATATTAGACAAACGGTCTAGTCTTATATAATCCATATATGTCTTAAAATAAAGGAGAAAATAGAAAAATATAAAATTATGTGCCATGTGATAAAAAATGTCAATTAACATATTTACTAACTAATTAATTGATCTAGCTAACTACCAAACTTATGTGAATCAATCGTGTATATACTTTACATGAATATTTCCAAATGCTTATGTTATATTAGTATGTGAACTTCTTTAGTGAAGTTATCTAAATTAAAGGATAATTTTATCTTTTTTAGAGTAGAAAACCTTCTTTAACAAACACCATTGTAAGTTAAAAGTGACTATTTTAGAATACTAGTGAAAGTTAAAAGTAGTTTATTGTTAAATAATATTTATGTTATGTATCTCAAATAAAGTTAGAGATAATAACTTCTTGTAATATTTTTATTATAATAAAACCCTTAAAAGTTTTGTACAATGAAAATAAAGTAGAGTAAGTCAATATAAAACAAGACTTTAGTATATTTTCTGTTGCTTGCCTGTATTACTTATTTCATGAAAATCACATTATTTTAAAAGTGTTTTAGAAAATTTATGAATTAGCTAATTTCTAACTGGCTTTGCAAAATTTTTATAAACTATGTTAAACTTTTAAAACTAACATATTATTTCAAATATATTAAACTTAAATATTTACAATTAAATAAATTTAGATTTATAAAAGTGTATTAAATCTTTTTCATAATAAAATTATTGGATATTTTATTTTATTTTTAATTAAACTTTAATTAAATTATCACTTAAATTGTTGAATCTAAACAAAAGTTTTCGAATTTAAACTTATGAAATATTTTTTACCTATAAATTTTTTTTATGGTAATTTTATTTATTATAAATTTAAATAGTATTAATGAATGTGTAACTATCTATAACAATTAATAATAAGGATTGAATTTGGTAATTGTTATTTTATCTTCAATTTTTTTTATTTTGTATTTTTATATTTATTAACCGTCCTTTTATTTTCTGCTATAAAAAAATTTTATTAAAAGTGTTTTTATTGTAAAATTATTACAACATTTTTTAAAATAAAAATAAAAAAATTCATAATTATTTTTTATACATATTTTATTATAATTTTACTTTTTTATTTTGATAGAAATTTACTAGTGTTCTTATTATATAACTATAAATATAAAATTGATAAAAATATTTTTGCAATTATTTTTAAATAATTTTTACAATTTAATAATATTTTTTATTAATATTATTATAATAATTACTTTCTAATTATATTTTATTTTTCACTGTCATAAGAAAATGAATGCACATAAAATTAGTCGAATGTTACGTATGATAATAGAAATAATTTATTTCTAAAAAATGAAATATACTAACCCAACCATTAATATAGAAACTTATCATATATAATGGCTTATTCATATAATAATTGTTTTATACTAAAAAATAACTTATAGCATATATATATATATATATATAGATTAATAATAATAATAATAAACTATTATAGTTCCTTAAATATTAACATAATGAATGGAGAAGAAAATATTAAATTATTACATATTGATTTATATTTATTAATTGTAGGTATATATCCTGAAGGAAAGGTTTACAAGATATTCTAAGTCAATGAAATTAAAAGAAACTAAAATTGACAAAGGGAACATAAATAAATAGATTACATTTTAAGATTATATATATATATATATATATCTCCAGATTTTGAATGTGAGGTTAAGCGTCTGTGGGAGCTGCACAATAATGGAGTTTTTGAAATCTCCTTTCCTCTACTCGACTCCACCTTCCAAACCCCATTCCCTTGTGGCCAAGACAAAGAAGAAGAGACCCTCTCCCGTTCTCATTCGCTGCTCCATCCACCGCGACCCATGGTCCCCGAGTTTTGGCGACCCCACGCGCCCGAAGCCGCGAACAAGGAATCCGAAGACGCCTCTGTCGGACGACAACGCGCGGCGCATTATAAAGAAGAAGGCGGCGTACCAGAGCATTCTGCGGCGGAACCAGGGCCCGCAGGCGCAGACCCCGAGGTGGATAAAGAGGTCCCCCGAACAGATGGTCCAGTACTTGCAGGACGACCGCAACGGTCACCTCTACGGCAAGCACGTGGTGGCCGCAATAAAGAAAGTGCGCTCTCTCTCCCAGAAAGTTGACGGCGACTACGACATGAGGATGGAGATGGCTTCCTTTGTCGGAAAACTCAGCTTCAAGGAGATGTGCGTCGTGCTCAAGGAGCAAAGGGGGTGGAGGCAAGTCAGAGACTTCTTTTCTTGGATGAAATTGCAGGTTCCTCTTTCTCTTCACTTCAATCTTATTATTCTTTGTTAATAAATTGGAGAAAATAGGCTATACACTGAAAGTGTAAACTCTCATCTAATAACAAAACCGTGGGTATCATTTTGTATTCCCTAACGATATCCCATGGGATGTTATGATAAACAATTTTATTCTTATTGACATGCTTGGTTTGAAGTTAGTATTTTAGAAAAAAAAATTGTTTTATTAAAAAAATTGAAACTTAAAAGTAAAGAAGAAAGATTGAAGAATGCATTGAGAATAGGTTGCTATTATTACTTCATAGGAAAATAAAGTTGTATTTTTTATTTATGAAGAAACAAAAAGGATGAAGGGTAAAATAGTAGTTGTAAAGTGATTGTAAAAATTTGTTGGTTACGTATCATTACTCATAGTATGTGGATTGTGATCCCTTAATAATCTCTGTGATGCACATTCTTTGTGATAGGGTGGTATGACACCATGTCAAGATGTTTTCCCTACTATGTTAGCTGGGTTGATTCCTTATTTACGGGATTATCTATGCATCAGAGTTTCTGAGTCACTTGGTTTTCAAATTCATTTATGTTTATGTTCATTTTATCAATAGGCTTAGTTGTTTTTTTGGTTTGGAATTTGGTGCCTCCATCTTTTGTTTGATCGAAGTTGGTCTCTGTATTTGTTTTTTGTAATTTGGCCAACCATTATTTTAATAGTGCAATTTTAATCCATATATTAACTTGATTTCTATATTTAAAGGAAATGCTGGTGTGACATTATACTACACATCCACCTCATCACTCTACTGACACATCGACTTTTCCATTTAATATTGGATGTAAATTAACAGATAGACAAAAATTACAAGATTAAAATTGTTAGAACCAAATCTGACAGAAAAAAATTGGGGTACTAAATTTGAAAAATGATAATATAGTGAAGGATAGAGTGTTGTTAATTTTTTTTTTTAAAAATCCTCAAAATAAGGTTAGATTTTTTATGAAAATATTTGTGAACCTTGTGGTCGTATATGGCATGATTATTTCATTTTATATTGCTGTTTTACTCCGAAGTATAGAGATTGATACAGTGAATTGATAGTCTGGTGCCTCAACAGCTGAGCTACAGACCAAGTGTAATTGTCTACACAATAGTATTGCGCTTATATGGGCAAGTTGGAAAGCTGAAACTGGCAGAAGAGATCTTCTTGGAGATGCTTGATGTGGATTGTGAGCCAGATGAAGTTGCTTGTGGTACCATGCTTTGTTCGTATGCCAGATGGGGACGCCACAAGGCTATGCTGTCTTTTTATTCTGCTGTAAAAGAAAGGGGAACAGTTCTATCTGTTGCTGTCTTCAACTTTATGATGTCTTCTTTGCAAAAGAAATCACTCCATAGAGAGGTTGTACAGATGTGGAAGGATATGGTGGAAAAAGGGGTGATACCTAATAGTTTTACTTATACCGTATCCATCAGCTCACTTGTCAAAGAAGGGCTGCATGAAGATGCTTTCATGGCTTTTGATGAGATGAGGAATAATGGAGTTGTTCCTGAGGAGGTAACTTATAATCTGCTTATAAATTTAAGTGCTAAAAGTGGCAACAGAGATGAAGTGCAAAGACTGTATGAGGATATGATTTTTCAAGGAATAGTTCCTAGTAATTACACTTGTGCTTCACTTTTATCTTTATATTACAAATATGAGGACTACTCTAGAGCCCTGTCCCTTTTTTCACAAATGGTAAGCAGCAAAATTGCCGCTGATGAAGTCATCTATGGTTTGCTTATAAGAATTTATGGAAAACTTGGCTTATATGAGGATGCTGAAAAAACATTTGAAGAGACAAATCAGCGTGGTCAACTCACCAGTGAGAAAACATATTTGGCAATGGCTCAAGTCCATCTTAGTTCAGGAAATGTAGACAAAGCCTTACAAGTTATTGAACTCATGAAGTCTCGCAACCTATGGTTCTCTCGATTTGCTTATATTGTGCTGCTGCAGTGCTATGTGATGAAAGAAGATGTAGTATCTGCGGAAGGATCACTTTTAGCTCTCTCCAAAACAGGTCCACCTGATGCTGGTTCTTGTAATGATATGCTCAGTTTGTATGTGGGGCTTAATTTGATGAATAAGGCCAAGGAGTTCATTATCCAAATAAGGGAGGATGAGACGCATTTTGACAAGGAGCTTTATAGATCAGTTATGAGGGTTTATTGTAAGGAGGGAATGCTGCCAGAAGCCGAGCAGTTGACATATCAGATGGTTACTAATGAATCTCTTCGAAGTGATAAATTCTTCAAGACATTTTATTGGATTCTCTGTGAACATAAGGGGGACGCACAATCTGATGATGAACTTGTGGCCATTGAGCCCATTAATAAATTTGACACTACAGCTCTTGGCCTGATGCTCAGTTTATTTCTGACAAATGACAACTTCAGCAAGACAAAATTATTACTGAAACTGTTGCTTGGTTATGCTTCTGGGGGATCAAAAGTTGTTAGTCAGCTCATCATGAACTTGTCTAAAGAAGGTATGTCTATATAAAATTGATCGTATACCACATTCTTTGATATCTTTTTTTGAAATTTCCATTTTCAACATAAAGTTTTCTTTTTCCAGGAGAAATCAGTAAAGCAGAATTGCTTAATCATCAATTAATTAAGCTTGGCTGCAGAATGGAAGAAGCCACTGTAGCTTCTCTAATTAACCATTATGGCAAACAACAAATGCTGAAACAAGCTGAAGATATCTTTGCAGAATATGTAAATCCCTCCTCATTTAGTAAACTGCTGTATAACTCTATGATCAATGCATATGCTAAATGTGGTAAACAAGAGAAAGCATATTTGCTATACAAGCAAGTGACTGAGGCAGGACATGATTTGGGCGCTGTTGGAATGAGCATTGCCGTAAATTCTTTGACCAATGGAGGTATGGCCCTGGAAAAGTAAATTGGCTAACTTGAGTGTGACCCATGAATCAACTTGATTCTTGCAACAAAATAATTGTTTTACAATCTATAATTTGTTTATTAGCAAAGTGCTATGAAATACTGTAGCAATTTTGCACAGGGCTTTGAACATGGTAGTTTCTGTGTCTTTAAAATACTCATCTATACTGTGTGTGAAGCCGTTGGAGCTTCAAGTGTAATTCCTTCTTATAGTAAGAGGGAACAAATCTTAAATGCACGCATGACTTAATTCATCCCAAGAGTTTATAGGCATTCTCTTGCTTAGCCTTGAGTCATAGAAGTTTTGTCCCACTTCATGACATAGTTCTTAAATCCTAAAGAAACTAATTGGACCACATGGGTCCCTTCTCAATCATATATATGAAAAAATTGTTCAACTTTTCCTTCCCACTCCGTGTGCTTTTTGGGATCACTATCTCCACAAAACTTTGGTATCTTGATGTGAGGCTCAGTCAGCTTTGAGGGAAATGAGTCGTACCCTCCTGGTCTTTTATGCCTTTGAGTCAACAAGTCTTTTTCATCATCATGACTCCTATAGAAGGAAGATGTTCTAGAAAGTCTTCTTCTTCCATCTTCCAGTCTTTTCCTTCTTCAACTCTACCCATTTTCTTTTTCTCTCCTTAATTCGACTACTTAAACAATTAACGACGTCTTCTATAAATTACAAACTATTTTTATTCTCTATTAACTAATACTAACGAAGATCATTTTAATCATGCACTCATCCCCTCTTAACACAAATTCCTTTATCTGGACAGGCGAGCTTAATAAAATTAATGAGTGACATGTTGTAGGGTGCATGAGGCTATTTCGTCTGTTATATTTGTTATGTATGATGCAAGCTTGGTCTATATGTTTTTGCATTCTCCTGTATCTGTTTCTTGATGGAAATCATTTGTTTGGTATCTTCTGAGTGCGTTGGGAATGTCCTAGGTGCTTGGGCCAGTCTTGTATGATCAGTTTTGCTGGTTCTGGTAGAACCAGGAAGTTTTTTGGTGATCTGCTGCCTATGCTGTTGTTTGATACATATGATTGGAACTTGATTCATGTTTCATTAGGAAAAGCTTAATGAGTGACCATTTGGCTTTTACCCAATTAAGGATCATGGTATTTTTAGAGGGGTTTTACTCATAAATATGTTTACGGACTGGGTAGCTTTCCTTTATTGATTTTATTTTTTCTCTTTTGGTTGAGTTTTTGTTTGTAGGATATCTTATTTTCCAATCACTCTTATCCTTTTATCTTACAATGCCTTTGGTTCAAAGGAGGGGGCAGGAGCAGAGGGTTTGAGTGGATGGGACCAAAATTGACAGCAATATTAGAGGGAAAAGGAGGTTAAATAAAATCTCAAGGATAGTTTTTGCTGGACGTTCCAAAATTATAGATCACTTTGCCCTCCCCTGCACATCTCCCCTATATGACAAGAGACAAAAGTGGTAGGAAAGGATTTTTCCCCTTCATTTTCTCTCCCCTTCGTTTTCCTCGAATCAAGTGCACTGTGAATTTCTTCTTTTATCCACAAAAGTTAAAGATTGCTTCCCTTGTTGACCGAAATTGTGTTTTCAAATTTAATTGGCTTCCTTTCAGCAATTCCCACAGTACTTCAATTGTTTCAAAACTTTACGGGGATACTGGCCTCCTACTGCATTAAGTGCATGAGAATTAGATGTTATTTTTAAGATGTCTGCTATAGCATGGAATTGTAAAAAATTCATACTTATCTGTTATTTTCAGAAAATGTGGAAGTGACACACTATTTTATTTGGCATCTGGTAGATAATTTCATGCCTAGTTCTTTTCCAGGAAAACATCAGGAGGCTGAGAATTTTATCCACAGCAGTCTTAAAGACAACCTGGAGCTTGACACTGTGGCTTACAATACCTTTATCAAGGCTATGCTTGAAGCAGGTTGATATCAAGCATCCTGCATGAATAGGAAAGTTAAAATGAAACTGGAGACTTGCTTATATATGTATGTTTATTTTTTTGGTGTTGCAGGCAAATTGCAATTTGCATCCAGTATTTTTGACCGCATGAATTCCTCTGGTGTTGCTCCATCGATTGAAACATTCAACACAATGATAAGGTTATAGTTTTGATAGGCCTGTTTTTGATTTAGAAGCTTCATGTCTATCCTTTCGGTTACTGTTTTTTTAGACAAAATGTGAAACTGATGATGCAGTGTCTATGGACAAGATCAGAAGTTGGATAGAGCATTGGAGATGTTCAACAAAGCTAGCTCATTTGGCGTCCCCCTGGATGAAAAAACATACATGAATTTGATTGGCTATTATGGGAAAGCTGGTATTTGATCTTTTAACCTTAACCTAGATGAATTCTGATAATTATGAATGGAACGTTGTATCTGGCTAGAATTCATGTGCATAATTCTTCTTCACTAGTATCTGATACGAATGCATGATTCAATATAAAATGGAGAGCTCAAACATGATGAGATTAACAGCTCGATATTCTCAAATCTATATGATTATTATTTTATTTACTTCATGTTTGGTATCTCCTAGGGTTTCACAATCCTAATTATTTAATTTTGTAGGTATGATTGTTGAAGCTTCCAAGTTGTTCAGTAAAATGCAGGAAGAAGGTATAAAGCCTGGAAAGGTAAATTTGATTTTTTAACCAGATTGTCATCCCAAAATGCCAAGTCCTTGTCAATTTTTTATTTTTTGTTTATGATAATTTTGCTTATTAAGTTATATCTTGCTCTAAAGAAACTCCAAGTACAATTAATATGTGGATTGTAGTCAGATGCTGGTAATGGTTATTTGTAGTTCATTGGTTGTGCAACAAGGAATATTTTGCATTTCAAACATCATATAGTTTAGTGCTAATTCTCTGCCTCTGCTTCGAATGCAGGTAAGTTACAATATCATGATCAATGTATATGCTAATGCTGGAGATCTTCAGGAAACAGATAAAATTTTCCAGGCCATGCAGAGGCAAGGTTGTTTGCCTGATTCTTTCACGTATCTTTCCCTTGTCCAAGGGCACACAAGGAACAGGAATTATCATAAAGCCGAGGAAACTTTACATGCTATGCAGAGTAAAGGCATTCCACCGTCTTGTGTCCATTTTAATATTTTACTCCACGCTTTCACAAAAGCTGGGTTGATTGAGGAAGCCGAGAGGGTTTATGAGGAGCTATCAACTTTTGGTTTAGTTCCTGATCTAGTATGTCACCGTACAATGCTAAATGGTTACCTGAAATGTGGATATGTGGATGAAGGAATTAAGTTTTATGAAAATATACGTGAATCAACAAAAGGAGACAGGTTCATCATGAGTGCAGCGGTGCATTTTTACAAATCTGCTGGAAAGGAAAGCAAAGCTAAAGAAATATTAATTTCAATGAACAACAAGGGGATCCCATTCCTGAGGAATCTTGAAGTTGGATCAGATGAGAGAGTGAAAACTCCATGAGATATTTGTGTACTTGAGAAGCATTCTGATGATGGAAAAAAGAATAGTTTTATAATAACATCAATCTAATCAACCTGGTAATGGTTATTGTGGATGTTGCATGTATGTTTCTGCTGGCAACGATTGTTGGGCTCTTGGTGCAAAGTACTTTTACCAAAGGGACGTGATCCACGTTTGTTGCAATGCAACCTTTGCCTTTTGACTGCTCTTTCTGCCCAACCTTCCTTTGAAAGTGTAAGTCAAGCATTCTGATAATGGAAAAAGGGAATCGTTATGACTAGAAAACATATAAACAGAATCAACCTGGTAATGGTTGTTATTGTGGATGCTGCATGTATGTTTTTGCTTGGCAACGATTTTTACAAAGTTATGAGATGGACTTAAAGATATTATAGACTCCAGGCACGAAGAGATTCTGACCATTCTATGTTCCTTCCAAGCCGTTTCTATAACTGACGAAATGGCACTGTGACAAAAGAGTAGAGATAGGGATCAGATACATTTGGAACTAACTCAGTACATTTGGAACTAACTCAGTACATTTGTAACTAACTAAACTGTGACTAGTAGAATGAATAGGAGGTTGGTTGGAGGGCCAAAGGGCTGTTGTATTGTTTACTGGTATAGTAAGCACTCTCAATTTGCCCTAAGTTGTACATAATCTACCCTTAATACTAATCTGGAGAAGGATCTCATAATAAAATCTGCATTTTTCCTTCTAGTCACGCTAATCCCTAAAAGCTTCTATTTTGAAGCTCATCGGAATGATGAGGCCATTACTCTGGTTTACAAAATTTGAGCAGCAGGGGAAGCTCAACAGAAAGCAGTTTTGAAGGAACCGGTGATGAGGTTGAAGAACAAAATTGAAGATTCTGGGGTTGACTTGTCCTCTTTCGGAAGAGAAAAAAAGATCTCTACTGCACTCTTGCAGAAACTATAGGGTATAAAATATTGCTTGAAAATATGAAGTGGTTGAAAGTCCTCAGGAATTATTTATTACTTATTTAAACGGACATAATTATGTGGTTTTGGAGGCTGCTGTATTGTTAGATGTCTTATTTTATATAGATTAACACTAAAACTGGAAGACTTGCAACCTATGAAGCCCACATACGGACACAGATACGATATGGATACGGACACGTAGATAAAACTAAATTAATATATATATATATATATATATATATATATATATGAATATATAAAAA
>Ga0209700_101540_pt1 | contig 47876 bp, 30 predicted proteins | sample SiratroredBW_FD_187528 | JGI IMG/M metagenome (GOLD analysis project Ga0209700, IMG submission 187528) | Root nodule microbial communities of legume samples collected from California, USA - Siratro red BW (SPAdes) (version 2) | ecosystem: Host-associated > Plants > Roots > Nodule | place: USA...
ATTAATAATAAATAATAAATTGTTACCGTTAGAAAATGGCTTAAGTCTAATTCCTAGGTAGATTCATTTTGAAGATTAATTTAAAAAAAATAATAAATAAGGAGAATGGGTCAAAGAGTGGTAACTTTTCTGAACTACCTTGATTTCAAAAAACAATAAAAATAAAATAATAATAATGCAAATAAAAAAGAGAGATAAAAGCACACGTAGGGGGGATCATCATTTTTTTTTAGTCACAAAAAGAACACACGTGGGGAGGAACGAAGAAAAAAACAGAGAGAAAAAGTAGAGAAGAAGAGAAGATTGATTCTCCTGTCTTACTATCTACAAACTAAGAAGCAAGAAACTTTTGAAAAGGAGACAATCATTTTTGAAGAACGCTCACAGGTATGATTTGTAAGCTTTAGATTTTCATATGGATCTTAAAGTTTGAAATTTGTAAATCATGTGTTCTTATCTTCTTGTAATGTTTTTTTTTATTTCTCCATCATTTCATTTTCATATATAGATAAAAAAATAAGAAAAGGGAGGACCTTTAGCTCTTTATGGCATTTTGTTTTTTTTCTTATTTCTTAAATAATAAAAAATTCATCATATTCCATTTTCCATACATTAGTCTCTGTATTTTGTGCTCCCAAAACCACTCCAAAACAGTCCCAAAACAACTTCTGCCGACACCGCCATTTTTCCGCGCCACCAATAGCCACTATTTACCTCCAAAAATAGCCACCATGTAGTCCCTTTAATCCCAACAAGATGCACCCAAACACAGCAGCCAAACAATACCCAAAATAGCACAATTTTTTCCCAAAAATAACACTAGTTTTATCTCCAAAACGACACCACTTTACCTTCAAAACAGTACCGAAACAACCATGAAAACGCCACAAAAACGGTGCAAAAAAAAAAACAACATGTGCCCTCAAACCCTAATGAGTTTCTGGTTAGTGGAGGTGCTCTCTACACCCCACCTGTTGGAGGTTGCACCCCAATTTTTTGCAATTCCCAAAATGTCCCTAGCCACTAGTTCGATTTCTGATTAGCGGATCTACTTCCTGCACCTCCATTAATTAAGTTCCGCACCCACACTCTCCACAATTACCAAAATGCCCTTAACCAAAGTTGAGTTTCTTATTAGTGGCGTTACTTCCTGCACCCCCATTAATTAAGTTCCGCACCCACACTCTTCACAATTACCAAAATGCCCTTAGTCCAATTTGAGTTTCTTATTAGTGACGTTACTTCCTGCACCCCCATTAATTAAGTTCCGCACCCACACTCTCCACAATTACCGAAATGCCCTTAACCCAAGTTGAGTTTCTTATTAGTGGTGTTACTTCCTGTACCCCTATTAATTAAGTTCCGCACCCACACTCTCCACAATTACCGAAATGCCCTTAACCCAAGTTGAGTTTCTTATTAGTGGTGTTACTTCCTGTACCCCTATTAATTAAGTTCCGCACCCATACTCTCCACAATTACCAAAATGCCCTTAACCCAAGATTGAGTTTCTTATTGGTCGGTTACTTCCTGCACCCCCATTAATTAAGTTCTGCACCCACACTCTCCACAATTACCAAAATGCCCTTAACCCAAGTTGAGTTTCATTGAGTCATGTTCCATTTTTTGCATGCATGATTTCATTAAAATTAAAATGTCAATTCTATGTTGCATGTAACTGTCGCATGTTATTTTCCAATACCAAATTTGATATATACCCCAATCCTTAAAGCCCAGGCTTTAAACCTGGCACTGTTCCTCAAAGCCCAGGCTCTAAACCTGGCACGGTTCCTCAAAGCCCAGGCTTTAAACCTGGCACCGTTCCTCAAAGCCCAGGCTTCAAACCTGGCACCGTTCCTCAAAGCCCAGGCTTTAAACCTGACACCGTTCCTCAAAGGCCAGGCTTTAAACCTGGCATCGTTCCTCAAAGCCCAGGCTTTAAACCTGGCACTGCTCCTCAAAGCCCAGGCTTTAAACTTGACATTGTATCTCAAAAGCCCAGGCTTTAAACCTGGCATTGTATCTCAAAAGGCCAGGCTTTAAACCTGGCACTAACACCATTCAATTACCTTATTTTCAAACATAAACTTTCAAAAATATAAATCAAAACAACTAACAATCTTATCATCAAAGAACTACGTAACCCTGATTCTCCATCCCTGATGGAGATACGTAGGAGCAAGGTCAAACCTTGTCGGGCTCCCTAAAACCAGAAAAATATTTTGTTTGTTTTATTTTAATCTCTTTCTTGGGAAAATAAATATTTTAAAAAATCACACTCAGATTACTTATTTAATTAAAGGTACCGTCTTAGGACGGGCGTTGTGGGGTGCTAACACCTTCCCCACAAGTAACCGGCTCTCGAACTCTAAATCCGGTTTTGCGAACTTGCCTTATCTTGTTTTTGGTTTTCCATAGTTTTTCCTAATAAACTATGGTGGCGACTCCTCTGTTTTGAAAATTAAAATAAATATATTTTTGTTCGCCGTCCCCGTCGTGACCCCGATTGCGACATCTGTGAATCTTGTGTTGTGGCAAAATCTCACCAGTTACATTTTCAAGATTCTACTACTCTTTATTCTCAACCTTTACAACTTGTTTTTATTAATGTTTGGGGGCCTTCTCCTGTCCCAGCTTCTAATGGTGCTTGTTACTATATTTCTTTTCTTAATGCATATTCTAAATACGTCCAGTTTTATCTCCTGCACACTAAATCTCAAGTTCAAATAGTTTTTAAATCTTTCAAATTATATTGTGAAAAAAAAACAGGTTTTCAAATTCAAAGTATTCAAATAGATAATGCTAAAGAATTCCTTTGTTTAAAATCATATCTAGCTAATCATGGAATCAAACATGGCCTTATATGCCCACACACCCATGAGAAAAATAGTTCTATAGAAAGAAAACATAGACATATTGTTGATATGGGATTAGCTCTTCTTGCTAGAGCATCTTTACCTTTAACTTTTTGGGAGGAAGTTTTTACTACAGCTGCTACTATTATAAATGTTTTACCATCTACAAACATCAACTATAATAATCCTTATCAGCTTTTGTTCAATCGTACACCTGATTATCAATTTTTCAAAACTTTTGGATGTGCATGCTATCCCTTACTACGACCATATAAAAAATTAAGTTTGCTTTTAGATCTTCTATCTGTTTGTTTCTTGGATACAATTCCTCTCAAGGAATTGTAGGAAGCAAATGAATGAGCATCTTCGTGTGCTTAGATCACTCATGCCTGGTTCATATGTCTAAAGGGTACTACTCAACACTATCCATTCCATTCATAAAGGATACTTATGTTTGTATACCACTAGTAAGATGAACATTTCATGTCATGTTGTGTTTGATGAAACTCATTTTCCTTATTCTTTGAAATACAACCCTTTTCCTTTTTCAAAAACTGTTTCAACTCAAACTGTTTTACATTCTAACCCCTTAACTGTTATTCCATCCAATTTACCTAATGAATGTACCAATACCTCTGTTTCATCATCTAATGTTCATGATTCTAGATATACCACTCCTCTCTCTTCTCCTATTAATTTTGCATATCATATACAACCTATTGTTAATGATCATACAATGATAACTAGAGTTAAAGCTGGATTTTTCAAGTCAAAGCTTTTTGTAGCTACTGCCACTACTCCTGTCATACCAAAAGCTGTCAAAGAAGCTATTCAACATCCCAACTGGTTTACTGCCATGAAAGATGAATATAATGCTTTGATAGCAAATGATACGTGGACCCTCACAACTCTTCCATCTGAAATAAAACCTATTGGCTGTAAGTGGGTTTTCAAGAATAAGTATAATGCTGATGGCACATTTCAAAGACACAAAGCACGACTCATAGCAAAAGGTTTCAATCAACAACAAGGCCTTGACTATTCAGAAACCTTCAGTCCAGTAATCAAACCAACAACTATTAGAATCATTCTTACTCTTACTCTATCTAACAATTGGTCTGTGCATCAAATTGATATAAATAATGTCTTTCTCTATGGAGATTTGTAAGAAACAGGGTACATGGTTCAACCACCTGGTTTCAACACCAATTACAACACAGTTGTTCGCAAACTGAAGAAAGCTATTTATGGCCTCAAGCAAGCCCCACGTTCTTGGTTTCAAAAGCTAAGTTTAACTCTCTTGTCTTTTGGCTTCACTCCAACAAAAAGTGATTCTTCTCTGTTTATAAACATTCAAAGTGATTTCACTCTTTTTGTTCTTATCTATGTTGATGACATTCTTATTATAGGAACTTCACCCAAGGATGTTTCCTCTCTCATTTCAAAGCTTCGTCTTCACTTTGCTCTCAAAGATCTCGGTCGCTTGCACTATTTTCTTAGCATTGATGTTTCATGGCATTCAGATGGGACAATTCATCTTGTACAAACAAAATACATATGGGATCTTCTACAAAAAGCTGGCATGTTAACCTCAAAACCCCAACCTACACCCAGATCTCTAGCTCTTGTCTTACTCAAGATGACACTACAGTTGTTGATGACTCTTCTCTTTATCGTTCAGTTGTTGGTTCTCCTCAATATATCCTTATTACAAGACCTGAGCTTGCCTACAGTGTCAACAAAGTCTGTTAATTCATGCATCAAACACAAAAATATCACTGGAAAGCAGTTAAAAGGATCTTATGTTATTTGGCAGGCATCATATATTACAGTTTATGTTTACGTCGTTGTTCACAACTTAAACTTCAAGCTTTTGTTGATACAAATTGGGGATTTGATCCTGATGATCGCAAATCAACTACTGGGTTTGTTGTCTTCCTTGACACCAATCCGATTTCCTGGGCATCAAACAAACAAAAGGTTGTCTCACGCAGTAGTACAAAATCCGAGTATCGTGGTATAGTTGCCGCTTTAGCTGATATGAAATGGATCATCAACCTTCTTCATGAATTACATGTCTCCTTCATTACTCATACAATTTTTTCAGATAATCTCAGAGCAGTTCTTATGATTGCAATCCTATAATGCAATATAAGATAAAACACTTTGAATTGGACTTGCACTTTGTTCGTGATGTTGTTCAACAGAAACTTCTATCTGTCATGCATATACCTGCCCGTCTTCAACTTGCTGATATTTTGACAAAACCTTTATCAGGATAATCTTTCCTCAACTTCATGGATAAACTAATGGTTGTTAAAAACCCAACCATTAGTTTAAGGGGGATAATAGAAAATATCAGGAATTAGGACTTTATATATATATATCTTGTATAAATGCAGTATACTATATGCGTGACACTCCATTTTCTTTTAGTAATCAGAAACATTACTATTCTTTCTTTTTCTCTTTTCTGGATCTTTTTTTTCTTTCACTTTACCTATCTTCTATCTTTCTCACATGCTAACTTCCCTTCTTGCATGATAATTGTTATAAAAGCTTTTGGGTGTTTTATGACATTGCTGGAAAAAAAAAAAATCTAACACCCACTTGTATGTTTCAATAGCAGAAAGCACAATTGAATATAAATTTTTGCATGATGATTTTTTCAGAAAATTTCACCAATGACCTATTATACTCGTTTTGCTTATATCTCCTATAAAAGCCACCACATCACCAAAAACATGAAAAAATACATCCAAACAAGATTATTTAAATATTTATATGTTAGCACATATCTAGTAAAAGACATTGAGTCATTATTTATCTTTCCTTTCAAATAGCCTAACCGAACTAACACTTCATTATTTATTTGAACATGTTTATGTTGTTCAATGTGATTGAACAATTATTTCTTGTTAAATCCAACACCAACATATCCCAAATTTTTATCATGTAACCCATTACTGAAGACAATTCACTTAATCTTTATCAAATTTAGTTATACCATAATAATTATATATTAATAAAACAAAATTCAAATGAAAAAAATTCATGACATGACTCTTATGAAAAAAAAAAAAAACTTTCAATTTTTACTATTCTTATCCACTCTAACACACATTTTGGTTTTGCAATTTGTACGAGTAAGAGGTTTGTAATCCTTCTTCCTATCATTTCCTATACTTTTAGTTCGCACATTTTAAAAATGCATAAATTTATCTATAATCTTCAATTTTACACGTATTTTATTTATTTATTTTGATCCAATTAAATCTTAAATATGAATACTCTTTGAAAGTATCGTTTTTATTAATTAAAAAAAATATGCAAATTAAAAATTAAATCAAAATTGTAGATTTGTTAAAACAGGAGAATAAAGTGCGAAAAAAGATAAAAGTAATAGTCGTGGATAAAAGAAAACAAAATCAATGCTTAACCAGAAAAAGGTAAATAGCATTTCTAATTTAAGATTTATAAATAAATTGAAAAAATAAGAAAGTAAATTTATTACATAGAAAGTCATAGGTAGGACCTGAGTTCAACCAGAAACCCAACTGCAACTTCTAGAAGAGCCTACAAAAAAAATCAAACCACACACACAACGCTCTCTTTATCTTCTTTTCTAAACGCGCTTTGCCTCGTCAAACTTACTTTTTCTTACAGGCTAAGCGTCTCCCCATCCAAGGAAACAAACAAGAAACCAAAAAGGAGATTACTTTAAATATATAACAAACGACATGCTATCATTTAATTGTTTTATATGAAATTAACTTTTCTTTATTACATCTATAACAAATATTAATTAATAATAAAATTGGTCTTTCAATTTTTTTAATACTTTTTTACTTTTACTTGAATCTCTGTTACCATGATAATATTAGCCATACACTAAATACGACTTATTAATGTTAATAAATAATCATTTGAATTATACAATTTTTAACACATTTTATATTTTACATCTATAAAAAAATCTTTGGAACATTATTTGCTAAAATGTAGAAATGGTGTCTCAACATAATTTATTTATTGCGTTTAAATAAATGATTAAAATCATTTAATAAATCATTAAGTATACGTTTATTAATATATTAATATAAAATTACTATATATATAACTAGTTTTTATAATCAATTACATATATTACCATGCTATATTTTTAGTGTGTACTAAGATTTTACTATTAATTTATTTTGATTATTTTCATACACTTTTTCTTTTTAAGTTGTTATATTTTTTCTCATTAATTAAAAAACAAAATTTTAAAAAGTAAATACATCATTAATTATAAATAAAAGCAATAAATTATTCTCATGTAAAAAAAGGGAAAAGCAGTGACACTTAATACTTTAAGACTAAGACTAAAAGTTCCCTGTACATAATTATAGAAGAAATTAAAAGAGTATTGTATTGTAAGGTTGTATACAAAATTTGGTTCCACCTAGTTTCCTTATATCAAAATCAGGCTTTGACAATTACACGCGCAAAAAATAATGGCCTACCCCATTTGTTCACTTTCCTGGAAATTTCACACCTTTCATCAATCTTTATTTAATACCTCTCTCTCTTCTCTCTTTTCCAACCATCTTCTCCTCTCTTAAAAAAATCTTGCTTCTTCATTCTTCATTCTTCTTTTTCTTCTCTCTTTGCTGGGGTGTGTGTGAATCACCATGGACAACAACAATGACTTTTGGAAGTTCAGTGACCAGTTGAGGCTTGAATCAGGCTTGGCCAATCTGTCTCTCATTGATTTTTCCATCTGGAGCAACAGCTACAGCTCCAAGAGGCCTGATCAGAGGAGGAACTTTGATGTGAATGCCACTGATTTCAACAACAACAACACCAACAACTCCTCAAAGTCTCATGATTTCAATGATGGCTGGAACATGACCAATTCCAATGGAACCCTTTTCTCCATGCCTCAAAACAACAACAATTTTGGAGTTGGAGGCTTCAACAAGGGAGGAATCTATTCCAACACCAACACCACCACCTCCTCCTCTTATCCTAACCTTAACAACAACACTCTTGGAGGCTTCAACAAGGGAATCTATTCCAACACCCCTTCCTCTCCTTATCTCAACCTTAACAACAACAACCACCACCACCTCAACACCAACCTCAACAACAATCTCAAGGGCTACAAGACATTCTTCAAGGCTGAAGATCAGTTTCACACACCCAAAACTTCCAAGAAGAACAACAACAATACCAACAGTAACAAAAAGCATGGAGACAACAACACTAACACTGATGCCACTAAGACTGCTTCTGAGAAAAAATTCAAAACACTGCCACCAGCAGAGTCTCTGCCTAAGAATGAAACCATTGGAGGCTACATCTTTGTTTGCAACAACGATACCATGGCTGAGAATCTCAAAAGACAGCTCTTTGGTCAGTCCCCTCTCTCCTTTTCTCTTTAACGAATCTTACTCTTACTGTGATCTATGCCCTGCTTCTCTATCAATAATAATTTTCTTAGAGAAAGACACCCTTTTCACCCTAAATCAAATACTTCATTTGTTTCTGATTCTAAATCTGTTTTGTTGATTATTTTCTTTTCTTTTGTGCTTTGCAGGTCTGCCTCCACGATACAGAGATTCAGTTAGAACAATAACTCCAGGGTTGCCCCTTTTTCTGTACAACTACTCCACTCACCAACTCCATGGTATCTTCGAGGTATGTGTGTTCACTTCAATTTGATGAAAATGCTTCAATTTTTTGGAAATCAAGTGATGAATTAGGCCATCAATTTTACTAATAGCAGCCATGTTCATATTAAGAGTGAAACCAATAATAAATGTTTGGTGGGGTTTGTTCAGGCTGCAAGTTTTGGAGGAACCAATATTGATCCAACAGCTTGGGAGGACAAGAAGTGCCCTGGTGAATCTCGTTTCCCTGCTCAGGTATTTATCATCTCATATCCAATCTAATTCATTGTACCATATCTTTGTTACCACTGATTACAACAAATTTAATTCAAATATACTCTTAAGATAAAAGTAAAGTCTTACAAGATCATTCAATCAATCAAAGTATCCATGTTGGTTTATTGAGTTTCACAACAATTATCTTAAAAAGTTATTTAAAGATGATTTCTGATCAGTTCACGGTACTGAAAGTAGTAATTAAACTCTAATTATATTACTTGGTTTTGCTAAATCTTATGGTTATGGTTGCAGGTTCAAGTGATTACTAGAAAAGTCTGTGAGCCACTGGAGGAGGATTCCTTCAGACCAATTCTTCATCACTATGATGGTCCTAAGTTTCGTCTTGAGCTGAGTGTGCCTGAGGTAAGCATATCAATTTCTTGAATATATTAATATGTGTTTGGTTTAACATTTAAGACCTTAGATGCATCTTTCAAACATGATCTGACACGAAATCAAACATGTAATTTGTTCTTCTTGTTTAAGTGTAAAAACTGAATTGTATTTTTTTCTTGAATCATTTCAGGCACTGTCTCTCCTGGATATATTTGCAGACCAGAACAGTTTCGATGATATTTTCAAGGCCATTCCTGCATAATACAGATTATACAAGAAGAGAAGTTACAAGGGCAATGAACTCTTGGACTCATAAGAAGATACTTTTAAGACAATGAATATTCAGCCATTATATGTTTATTATGTATTATAAGTACAAGGTTATTTGTATAGAGGCTGATATGCCTGGTTGCTACCCATTTTTTGTTGTTATGGGAGTATATGAACATCACATAAAAAGTACACAATAAAAATGAACTAACTTTGCTTATGGTTATCTCTGTGCATGTTATTATAAGTTTATGCAGTAACTGCTGAAATGAAACTCTACTAAAAATAATAATGATTGTTTCCTTTTAGTCACAAACTAATCTTGTTTAGAGTACTATAACTGCCTTTATTAGGTTCAATATGAATCTTTTTATTCTATAAATAGTCTTCATGTGCAAACTGATTAACTACTGCATTAACCATCAAGCTAATAAATAGTGAATCTGAGGCACTGCTTTAATGTTCTCCATTTGCAGAGGAGGTTGGTTTATGGAAAATGCTAGGTGGTTAATTTTGGGATTGTTAGAGCATAGGTTGTTTAATTATACTATGTATGTTGTTTATTAATAAATATTATTTTAGGGTATAATTTTTGGTTGTTTAAATAAAGAGTTATTTACATAAGAAATTATTTTTATGAGTTCCCTATATTTAATACAAATATTAGCTCATGAAAATGTTGAAGAGAGAAGATATTTATGAATTAAGTAACTTGTTAATAAAAACTGCTATTTCAAAATTAAATACTAAAAAAATAAAATAATTTGCTTATGATCAAGCTTATTACACTTTGATGTGTTGGTGAAATGAAATTTATTTAAAATGTGGAATGATTAGTTAGGCAAAACTGCTACATCAGGCAGTGTCATGGGATGACTGGCATTGCCTTAAACCTAACAATTGAATAAACTAAAATGGAAGCATGTTCCCCTAATTTGACCAAAGAATTGGACCACAATCACTTCATAGACTAAGTAAACTATATATGAAACTTCCAGAATCAACTAAACAAGATCATTTGATAAACTATATATATAATTACATTTTATATAAAAATTTATGGAGAATATGGATAAATTGTGGTTTAGAATTATCTAATCATCCTTTTTGATTTTGGCACCTAAATTTTAAAAAGAAGATCACCAATCTTGCAACTACTACATGTAGGCAATTACTTACAATTAAAATTATTCTCATTATACATTTATTTTCATCCCACTCTATTTTTTATTACAAAATCTGATATATTTATTATATGCCTTTTTTTTAATTCTTATCTCTTTCTACCTTGCACATATATATAGAGAGAGTGCATTTATATTTTTTTCCCCAAAAATAATAGAGGGTTTGGTTTACTTGAATAAGAGTATGTCTTCCATATAAGTAATAAAATTGATAAGAAAATATTGTCATAATTAATCCAAACTATACTATTAGAAATAGGTAAAGCATAAAAATTAGAAATGTTTAACAAATTTAATTGTTAAAGTGTAAAAAAAATATATATTTGTAAGAGGTGTGCTATATGTAATTGTAAGTCTTCTTAAGATGTGCTTCATAACATATGGTATGGTTTGTATTTCAATGTTTTAATTATGTAGAGTTATTTGTAATTGGATATGTCATTATTTTAGTGAAAAATCAAGCTAAGGCTAAGGGTGTTTAGATTAACTAGATATAAATTCGGGTAAAATCGAACTAATATAAAATTTTATGTGTCTTTCTTTTTCATCTTATAGTCATGTTATTTTGAATTTGTTTTAATTGATTAGTAATCATTGACTATTGTAATTAATTTCCCTCCTCAACAACATATTTAAGAAGAAAATTTTAAAATCATTAAGAGTTAACACCTACACCACACACACAAGTTTCTTTGATTGAGTAATAATTATCACACATAAAAGTTTTTTTTACTCAATGACAATTATCTCACACATACATACGCACATAAGTTTTTATTCTTGATTGAGTTATAGAAACCTTACTCAAGCAATAAATTGTGTTGTACTAAATGTTTTTTTCCTAATAAAAAATTTACCTAAGCAAAAGTCAACCTGAATTAAGATCTTCTCATGATGCATTTTCTCCTAAAGTGTTGCTTGAGTGAAAAAATGAAAAAAAAATATAAACATACACAAAATATGTAAAACTTGTGCCCAAATTATCCAACCAAAGTAAAATATTTTAAAATTAAAAAAAAAAAGTAAATAGTAACAGTTTTCTAACTCAATAAGGATCAAATTGCTTCAAACTTATTACATTCTACATCTCAATCCATATATACATACCATGAAACAAACTTAAATCCAAAATCTCTAGATCATAAGGTTTTTCATTTCTAAATTCTAATTTCGTTCTAAACTACTAATCATTTTCACTAAACCAAAGCATGTTTCTAAGTTCATAGTTTTACCCTCCACCTGAATTTCCATTGCAAAACACATACTAGTTCCCAATAAAACTTCCACAATCACAAATCACCATGTTCATATATTTTTACATCTCAAAATACAACAATCCACCAAATCCTCGTCAATACACTATTTTACGAAAAAATCATCACCATGATCAAATCTCATTCACACAGTTCGGATCTTCTACCCTAATGTGCTATCAAGTTTTTAGTAGTTTCCTTTATCTGAAATTTTAATTACTCCAATCAAAGTTCTAACAAGTCCTAATTTAACACCAAAAAGAAAAAAGAAAACTCAAACATATCTATAGAAAATCCTAAAATAATTAAACTAAATGTATCACTATGATCTTACATCTTTACCCATAAAACTACACATGTAAACACATATCCCTAGACATGCAAACAACCTATGACCAACAAAAGAAAAAGAAATATAAACTTACTCTAAACATAAATCATATCAATAAATTATGTTTTCATCTCTGCTAAATCACTAAGATAAATTCAAAACTTAAAAAGATAAACATATTTTTAGAAAACTAAAAAAAAATAGGAAAAATATGTTTTAGAGAGATAGTAAATTTTATAAAATGAAGTTTGAATAGTTAAATTTTTTATTTATAATTTTTTTTAATTTAAGTAATAGAATATTCAAATGTTATTTCATTTAAATTATTTCTTCTCTTTGATAAATTTAACTCAATCCTTAAATATATTTTTATAAATAAAAGTATATATTATTATTGTTTATTTTATGTAATTTTATTTATTATTTGAAATAAGATAAGTATAAATATTGTTTATTGCATATTGTATTGTAATAAAAAAATCGATTATATAGTATCATTTTACGTAAAATGTAGGCATGCTTTTTTAATCTACCTAAGAGTCTCTTATCTCCACTATTTATTAATTTATTTTATATTTTCCTTTTTCATATATTTTAATTTGTTTATCGTTTCATATCAGTATCATTCATGTAATTTTTGTACTATAACTTTAAAATGTTATTAGAAATAAAATAAAATAAAATAACAATATGTGTACATCAAATAAAAAAATTTCATCATACATAATGATAATTTTTAAAATACGTGTTATAGTTCACTTGCATTTACACATGTAGTATAAAATGAGAAATGTTTTTTTTTTTAATTTAAATAAGTATTTGAATATATTATTGTGTGATTAGCGGTGGCGTGAACGCTATGTTAATAGACTATTTGGCTTGCTCATTTCAAGGTCACCTACTCATCCAAGAACATGAAGGTAGGGTTTGGTAATCCAAAATTCTCAACCCAAAGCCAAGACAACACATATTGGTTGGTTTTTGGTGTTTAATTATGAATATGGTTGAACTTTAAGCTATATATGTGGATACAAAAACATGGCATGAATCATTATGTTTTTTATTTCCTTACATATTCTAAAGTAAACATTAGATAAAAATACATATAGTTAATATGTTAAAATGTAAAAAATTATCAAATAATTTAATTATTTTATAGGCAATATGATTAATGAAAAATATTTATTCTTATTGTATAAATTAGAATACCATTGTCATTTCTACACTCCTTTAAATAAAAATTCTTAATAATTTCTCTTTTACATATTTTTAATAATGTATATGTTTCAATTAACTTAATTTATGTCACATTTAAATTGATATATTTAAGATTATAATTTTGAACCAGTTAAGAGACACAAATTATTACCACAATCTTCTCTTGTTTATTTTGTCAACATTTTATACTTCTAGAATTATTGAACATTATGTATATATTCATGCTATAAGAGTTTAATTTTTATTAATTAAAAAAACTGTCAACCACATGTAGATACGATCTATGCTAATTATTATAAAAGTCAATAAAGTTAGTAGCGTAACTTTTGTGATAGATAACATAAAAATAGTTTATAATTATTGTTAGAACTAGTTATTCTTATCATAAAATATTTATCTTTCTTTATCAATAGTTAATATCTGACTTATCTTTTTAACAAAGCTGTGGCACGTGGAGCTGTATACCTACCGACAAAGTAGTGTGTGCCAATCACTGACTTGGTCGGAAAGTTGAACCATTCTTTTTTAATTTCTATGCTTCTTTGTTCAACCAACCAACTAACCCTACATTTCTTTACATTATCATTATTATCCTTTCATGCCATCTCTTCCTCATTATTCATTCATTTTAGTTGCTTCATGTTTATTTGCTAAACTAGATTTTTTAACATGGCTACATATTTAGTTAGTATAACTAGTATTAATATAGTTTATTTTTATTATAATAAAAAAACCATCTTAACAAAAAAAAAACTTTAATTCAGTTAGTCTTATTTGAATTTTATTAATAGCTAAGTTAATTGTCATAAATGTGATAATTACTAAAATTACTAAAATCAAACCCATATTCAGTTATTTTAATATATAAAAATTACTTTATATTTTTATATAAAAATTATGTCATGAATATATTATTTTTTCTTAATTAAACATCTCATAAAAAAATTTCACAAAAATTTATTATGCAATTATGTAACTTTATGTTAGATGTCAGAATGACACTGTTTATTTGTTAAAACTTCTTGTAAAAACATATAGTCTAATAAATAAAGTAAAGAAATTTTTATTTTTATAATTTAAAAAAAAAGTATATTTCTTACAAAATTTCTTGCTATTAATGATTTATAAAAATTTATATTGAATTTTTACTATGTGATTTTATAGTAAAAGAATTATTAATTATTATGAAAAAGTTGACACTCACAAGTTGTTTAATATAAATCATTCATTCCCAAATATCGGAATGTCAGAATAGAATATCTAATCGATAGTCAATTTTACTATCTATTAAAATTATGTTTCGAATTAAAATGAAAAGCTAATTATGTGACACAAAAAAATAAAAGTCAAAGACTAATAGTCAACTTTAAAGACTAAAAGACTAAAATGAATGGCTCTACAAACTTAAAAGACTTATTCTATCGAAAAATAAACATAAAAGTCCCATTAAGAGAATAGTATGCAAAAAAATACCATCATAATTATATGATTGAAATCACCAACCATGATTCAAAAGTTATAAATTAAAAATATAATTGAGTGGAACTTTTTTAAAAATTAATTAGGTGGGTAAATTTTTTGCTTTTTTATATTCAAAGATTAAAATAATTGCATGATGCTTATAAAAAAAATAAAAAATAAAACATTATTTTTAATCTAACCTTTTATTTTTTTCATTTAAGTAGCATCAAATTAAAAAAATATTTACTAAAATACATCAAAATATATACTATCGTTATTTATATACTATCGTTATTTTTAGGGATTTGCGACCCTCGCTATTTTTTAGGATTCCTGTTATTTTCGAGAGTTTCAAACTCTTGTTATTTTTAGAGATTTTGTGATTTTCAATTCTCACTATTTTTGGCAGTTTCAAGTCTCTCTATTTTCATTAGTTTCAAATCTACTACCACAACTTCTGTCAAATGTTTTTTCTTTTAGATTTTATTAAATAATTTTATTAATTAAATTTATAAAATAACTTAATAAATCATAAAAAAGAAAAATATTAATATTTAAATTATAATAAAATGATTTTTGCCCTTTTCATTCAATCATGACATAACACATAATGAGATATAGGCAAAAAAAAGGAATAATTTCCAATAAATGCTAGTTATAACAAGCTAGTCCTAATTCAGATATAATCAAAGAGAATATTCTAAACATATACATTAAAGACCTCCATGTGCTTCCCATACACCTAATTTAATTGGGCAGCAATATCAGTATCATGGGCCTCAACCTCATTGCATCAATTAGAGACCATGTTTTTCAAAACCTTGCAGCTAATTATTTTTACTCAAAAAATTCAATCTAGTTCTAACTCATCAGTTCGATACAAAATTATTAGGTCTCAATTATAAAATTAAACATAACGAAGATTTAAATATTACTGATCACGTTTGAACCTTAACAAATTCACAAGACAATTCTCCAAAATAATTTTGAACAATAAAAATAATCAATGCCTTCATTTTGTTGACTTGTGATGTTAGTGTAAAAACCTATTTTAAAACACAAAAATCAATAAAATTAGTCAGACGGAATAATATCAAAACCTAAATATATCTTATAAAAATAAAAATATTTAGAAAATACTTTTTAAGATAGCAAATATGGTTGGTTGAATTTCCCGCCTTTTTGTCTGCATTTTAAGAACATCAATAAAAAATATAGAAGATCAGTTTCACAAGCTTTAAATGTGAACACCTGTAGAAAAATATAATATAAAATCAAAACATTTTCGACAAACACAAACAACATTGTCCCAACATACTGATTCTTTAAACCATGGTTTCAAACTCATCACACCACAATTGCACTACTTTTTGTAAATATTACAAAAAAATAAAAATAAAAAAAGACGTAACACCACAGCATTGCAAGTAAAACAACCATATCTGACTGCATTAGACCGTAATAGGCTGAAATATTGGTTTGTAGGCCTTACAAAATTACTTTGTCATCCTTCCTCTTTCTTCATTATGTAGATTTTGAAGGATTAGATATATAGCAAAATGTAATGAGTTATTAATGAGGGAAATGTGGTAGGAAAACATGCAAAATAGTTAAACCTAGTCATGACCAAATATTTTTGGTGCAAACATTAAACAAATTCACACCGCAACGGCCACAGTGCCTACAATTGCAGTGGTCAGAACTGCAATTGCATTCACCACGACCACTGTTTCAAAATCAATTCTACCATTCTATAAAAATATTTACAACCAGATTTTAGTTGAAATATTACTATTACGCTTATAACCTATCACTATTTAAAATACGCTTGTTCTCAAATCAAATGCTTGTACAAAACAATTCTTTTCTTATTTTTATTAAAAGTAAAGTGAGTAAAATTGAATTCTACCATTCTATAAAAATATTTATAACCAGATTTTAGTTCAAATATTACTATTACACCTATAACCTATCACTAGAAAGAAAAAAAAGTATATAATTGTGTGTAGAAAAGAGAACTTGAAGATGTCCCATTATATGAATAAGTATTGGAACCAAACACTTTAGATGGACAAGGATCCAAGCCTAAACCCCTAACACGTCCACAATGTTCCTGACTTCCAAGAACATAAGCTAGGGAGTCAGTATTTAATATTTGTTTTGATATGAATGGTAATGAGGTTGATTCATTTGCCTGAATTTTTTCCTTCAAAAAACAGAAAAATAAACTAATTAAAATTACACTAAGTGTAGTGGACAATTATAGATTTTATTAGAATTGAATTTACACCAATTTCCTTTGCTTCATTACTCACAAATGCTCCATTAGCATGCTTATGTATAGCTATTCATATCTCTCCTCTACTAACCTTGTGGCCACACTCTTTTTCTTATAAAGTAAAACAAAAATTAAATGACACAATGTACATTAAATTAAAACATAAATTTCAAATGAATATATGTATTGTTGTCACTATTTCATCTCTTTCCCTTGAAATGCTCTTAGATCCACTAGTGTGAGCAATGGTTTGCTTTGTCCTATTCATTTTATGTTTAAGGGCATTGTCCTAGTCATCAACATATAAAAAATAATAAATCTGAATGTAGATGATGGAAAAAAAGTTTGAATTATTTGTCTCTCAGTGTATGTATTGGAAAATGGAATGTTGGAGGAAGGCTTCCACATGATAATCTTGATATTGATCATTGGCTAGGCATTAATGAACCAGCTGATATCTATTTTCTTGGGTAAGTAAGTTCTACACTGTACCTTATCATTCTTTTTATGCTTCTCATATTTTGTATGTTCACCTGAATACAACATTTTGAAGGCACAATTAATATATTTTCTTTATACATACATTTTACTCTTCATGCATACAAATATTTGTCCCCCTTGTTTGACTAGAACATAACACACTACAATATTGCAGTCTTCAGGAGATTGTACCATTAAAACCTGGTAACATTTTTGGTGCTGAAGATACTCGGCCAGTTCCAAAATGGGAAAGCATTATTCGAGATACACTGAACAGAGTTAGACCAAAAGTACCAAAGATGAAATCCTTCAGTGATCCTCCATCTCCATCCAAAATGGGAAAGCATTATTCGAGATACACTGAACAGAGTTAGACCAACAGTACCAAAGATGAAATCCTTCAGTGATCCTCCATCTCCATTCGAGATACTTAATTGTTTTTTGGTAACTAATCACAGAAAAAATGGATTTCTACCTAACCTAATTAAATTTGAGGGACGAATTGATGTGCTTCTGCCCACAATAACCACGAAATTGGAATAAAAGCATTGTATATATAATGTAGTACGTGCAAGTGTTATCTTACTATTTCCAGTGTCGTAGAGACATTCTTTTTTTTTTACCTGAAAAACCTATAAAATTTTTGCTACTCAAACAATACTGTAAAGCCAAAAACACCTTTTAGATCATTAAGCAGAATTTATTAATGTGTATTTGTAAAAGAAAAAAGTTAGACACTAATCATAACCAAAGAAAAGAATTGATGTTGGATTGTTAAGTAGATAGGAGATAGCAGAGACACCAACCACCATTGCACAGAGCAACGTCGCGCCGAACAGCACAACGAAGAGCACCGTCGCGTCACACAGTCGTAACGCAGAGCATCATCACGCCGCACAGCCGCAACGGAGAGCACCGTAACGCCGCAGCCGCACAACCGCAATGGAGAGCACCATAACACCGCACATCTGCACCGCACTTCCTCACTGCACCACCTCACCGCACCGCCAGACCATTTCGTCACACCATACCTCACCGCTTTGCATTCCCTGCAATTCTGGAAATAGAGTTTTGAGCAGTATCAAAGTTTTTTAGTTCTGGATGGAGATTTGGGAATAAAGAAACTAGGTTATGTACGAAAACTCAAACGTAGAAAAAAAACACTTAGTGAAAGAAGGAAAGAAAAAAAAATAGATGGTAACGTCTAAAAAGTCAGTGATGTAGAAAAGAGGAAAAAAGAAAGAAGGAAAGCAAAAAGTTAAGTTAAAATTTTATTTACGAAAATAAAATAAAAAAAAAGTTAAGAAGAAACTTTACCTAGAAAAGAGAAAAAGAAAGAAAATAGAAAATGAAGCGTTTACTAAGTTTTTGAAAAAGTACATAAACTTATCAAGAGTTAAAAAATCACAAGAAACGTTTGTCTTAGAGGAGGTTTTTATAACCTCTGATAACAAACCCCCAAGTAAAACTAAATATTTTTGTAGTGTTTATTCTTTATTAAATAAGAGTTCTTAATTTTTAGATTACATCTATGATATTGTTTTATTTGATTTTCTTAATTGTCTTTTGTGTGTTTTAGATTTCATTATTATTTTTAGTTGATATTTTAGTTTTGTAGAGTTAAACTTTGATGTTGAATATACCTTCGTTATTTTCTTTAATATGCAGTTTTGATTTTGTTTAGGATATAGGTTTTTTTTTTTTTTTTTTTTTTTTTTTTTTTTTTTTTTTTTTTTTTTTTTTTTTTTTTTTTTTTTTTTTTTTTTTTTTTTTTTTTTTTTTTTCAGTTTTATTAGTTTAATTTTAATTGTAGTTCTTAATCCCAGAATCACCTTCCTGATTGTAATTTTCTAAAGAAATAAAATCTTTAATCAAATCAATGGGTTTGAGTTTTTTTGGATTCAACCTAGATTGACATATATTATATTAGGTATAAAACTTAGTTTTGTTATGAGAATGTGACGCAACTAAAACGTCTATCAAGGCTCCTCCTACAACATATACTTACGTAGAATTATCTTTTCTCATGCCAAATGTGATCATAGCAAAATCACAAAACACACACAAAAGAATATGTTAACTATTTAATTAATATAGAATAATAATCACTAATACTTGTATAATCACATATTTAACCACAAAAGGCTATTCATCTCATGCGTAGTAAATATGTAATGATCGACCAGTTCCAAAATATTATTATTAAGTTTGAACTTAGAGAATAATACTTATCATATATTGGCTTTGCCTAACAACCTATAGTCTCATTAATTACTACCTACATACATCACAATAATATCACTTTGGTTATTACTTACAAATATCACAATAAGTTTAATCTCAACACATCTCTCCTAGAGTATTATATTCATTAATCACATTTTATGATACTCAATCACATTCACAATCAAGTTACATCAAACATATAAGTAATGAAACAACTAATATTTAACAAAAATAACCAACAAAAGTTAATTTAATTTCAAGAACTGAATTATAAAACTGATAGAGGAATGTCACTCGAGCAAACATCCTTACTTAAGTGATATGGTTTATCACTTAAGCGTCATCTCAACATTTAATGATACTTCAACGGAGGAAAGAAAAGTAATGTGTCTTCTTTCTCGTTTTAATGACAAACTAAGGTTTGAATGTGTAACTTTTCACTGGAGAGATAATTAACACTAACTCTTCATAGTTAAAGTGTCATGTTAGCACTTGAGTTACTTGACTTAGTAAAACAAGTCATTAAGTTCCAAAATCCACTGTAACACCTTAAATAATCATCACTCGAGCAAAGATACGTGACATAAAAAGCCATAGCTCGAGTGATGAACTCTATCACTTAAACACGTGGAAGCTTGAGTCAAAGTGAAAACGTATTTGGCTGAGTTCAAGAAGGGGGGTGAATTGAACTTTGAAAGATTTTTATTCTTTTTAAATCTCTGAAAGTAGTTTTCGCAAGCAGAAAAGTTTTAATGAATCTCAATGATCAAGAATATATGGTACAACAGAAAATAAATTGGCTTCAAGTACGAATGAATTGATTTATTTAAGATGCAGAGTAAGAAACAAATGAATGATTTTCACAATTGGACACAATCAAGATTTTTAAACCAATAAGAATAGTATATATGCACAAACAATATGAAACTGAAAGCAGTACACAGTTTATGAGAAGTTACTAATGCTGATAAGAATTACTCAATCAGACTAGCAAATGCATATAGTGAAATAAATCAATATAAAGTGTCAACTATAAAGAATGTCACATAAGAATTTAAGACTTGATTGTGTAGAAAATTGATGTTAAATCAGATTTGATTAAAGTCAATCTCAATTTGAAAACATTTTGTAGAACAGATAAGTTGTATAACAGATTATTCAATTTGCAGCAGATTAATCAAACCAAAGTCAATTATCAATTAATTTCAATATCAACATAAGAACAAAATACAATTCTTGCAGTAAGAGTGTCAAGAATCACACTACAGTAATGAAATCTCAAGTATGCAGAAACACAAATACCTATAGTACAGAACAACTTTCAGATCAGATTTATTCAGAATTAGAACAGATATGTAATATTGCAAATTATTAAATTTTTTAGCAATTCAATCAATTTCAAATCAATTTCCAATTAATACAGTATGCAGCGCAAGAACAAATCAAGATTAAGAGAGAAGGGTTAAAAAGAAGAGGCACAATCAATTTTATACTGGTTCACCCTTCCTCAAGGGCTACGTCCAGTCTTCTCTGCACCACTCGCAAAGAAAGTTTTACTAACTCAATTAATTGTTCACATACAATTAATCAACCAATTCCTACGAAGAAACCTGCTAAATTGATCAACTGCTCCCCGTAGTTCCCAATCAATTTCAGCAGAAACACTAGGCTAACTCCTATAGCCCAAACCAATACAATTGTTCAATGATTTTCATAGAATTACAATGTACACAACACAAATCTTGATTCAAACTGGATCAAAAAGGGTTGAGAAAACTCCCTGATTGGTGCAGAAAGAAAGACTTGTACACAGTCTTGAAGAAACCCAATAGCACACCTTGGTCAAGATTGATTCTTCAAGTAAAAACTCTCTTTCAAAAATGATTATGAAAAAGCAATTCTCTCACAGTAGTTCTCATAAAATGAAGTTCAAAAGATTGTGTTTCGTAAAAATGTATCTATTTTTGTTCTTTCTATATATTTAACTTGAAAGCCCATTGTATTTATAAAAGAAGAACTCAAACCAGATTTAGAAAACAATTAATTCAGTTATGCTCAGACACGAATAAATTGATTTGGCTTAAACCTGAAATCAGCTTATAATAGTTCAGTACTTTATTTTCCAAAATTGTTTTTAACCAAAGTTAAACCTTTTATGGTTTGATTTAAATCATTTAGACCATGTGCTAATGAATTTCTCCTTAGATGTGCATAGGTTCTCTTTCACAACCAATCACACTCACTCACACTAAGACAAAGCCTAGAACACTTCCATTTGCTTGCTTTGACTTGTTGGACTTCATCAAATCCTTTAGTATTGTGAGAATACTAACACAAAGTATTTTGCACTTGTACTAAATGATATGCTTGAATCACTCTAATAACCATTCAATTAATGCTCAAATGATGCATGCATGACAACAATAATATGCAATCAATAAAATAAGTTTTTTAAACTCAATTCAACTATTCCTACACTTGTCAAAACGTTTTAAACATCAAATTTCACCTACTCTTATAATCACCACCACAATTGAGTCTATAGTTAAAATATAGTTATACAACCCCTAAATCAATTTAAATTTTAATGTTAGCATTTAAACAATTCAAAATAAATAAATATTTCAAAGTTCAATTCACTTAAACAATTTCATATTCTAGTCAACTTTGAATACTTAACATTTTTTTTCTTTTCAATCAACAATATATTCTAGGAAAATAAGATTTTCAACTTATTGAACCTACGACACCCTAAGATCCTTACGAATAGAACTAAAAAGAAAAGGTAAAAAATTTAGAATAAAAAAATTACTTTAAATCAAATTTTGATTAACAAAATTGGTTTAGATACAACCACCTCCGAGACAATCTATTAGAAAAAACGTCACAAATAATTGATATGATAAAATTTGGAAAATAATATTTTTTATAAATAAATAAAAAATAATAAGTTTATATAATAAAATTTTAAAATAATATTAATTTTTTATAAATAACTAACAATAATTAAAGTTTTAATTTTAATTTTTAAACATAATTTATAATTCTAACATTTATGTTTTTAAAACAATTTCTTCTAAACATTTCTTTTGTTACTATATATATTAAATTTTTAAAAAAATATTTAATAAATATATGAGAAGACGATACCAAATATCATGAAGACATTAAATTCCTTTGTTATCATATTTGTTTATTCAAACTCTTTGACATGTTTCTTATATGTGTAACGCAGGCTTAATTGATTCGGTAAAGTATGTGAATGTTTTGAAAGGACTCGAACTTTCCTTGAACAAGCTCTCGAGCCTCATGTTTAAATGAAAAAGTTTGACAAGTTCATTTCCTATGACGGAAGTCCAATCAATAAATGTTTGAATTTCTCCCATATATTATATTCAAACAAATTGAAATCAATAAATATTTCATCAAGAAAATCATTTTATAGACAATTTTTATACCATAAATGAAATTAATAAACTTTTTCGTTTTCAGATAAATTAGTATTATATTTGTGACCTTCAAAAAAATTGTTAAGGGTACAAACTAATATTAGTATATCCAAATATACAAAAACAACTTCTCAACTATGCTAACCCTTGTTTGTTAGATAAATTAATTTTGTGGACATGAATAAATTATAATAATTGATTCACATTAATCTATGTATACCAAAGTATTATTATTAATTATGGGATGTGAATATTATTTATATATAATATGGACAGGCTGATAATAAGTGGACTGAGTCCTATCTTAATATATATAGAAGGGTCCCTACGGTTAACCATATGTTAGTTTTTCTCTACCCTATTAAAGAGAAAAATAGAGCAGTTTTATGTACGCTGCCTAACACTTTGGTTTAACACGTAAACACTCTTCTATGCTCTTTTCTTCTCTGTTGTGTTTTCTCAGGATCTGTTCTTACTCAATTACCTTAACGGAATCCAATCTTCTCTAATCAATAATTATAATGGCATCATCTTCAGTTCCAAGTAAGTATTGGATTTAATATTGTATGTATGATTGTACTTGGCATGCACCAATTGGACTGAATATAATCAATATTAAAGAATAAATCTTTCAATTGGTATCAGAGTCAGTTTTCAGACTTTTGATTGCTGTGAAGTACGTCATTATTTTTTTTGGAACTTCTCTACTTGATTCAGATTCTCCTTTAGAGTTAATTTAATTGTGAAATTGATTGAGGGTTTCTTGTTGTATGGTCCTTTCAAACAAATGGAACCCTTAATTGGTTAATTTGATGAGGAATTGAAGTGATATGCGTTTTGTACTCATGAACCCTAAACTTAGAAATTCAAAATCAAACCCTTCCATGAGACAATTAGGTTCTCATACCATAAGGCTTTTGAAGAGGACAATAATCCAAACATAACCCACTTGGAATCGTTAGTTTTGGTTGAGAATTGAGCGAGATGCCATGAGAGGGCCAAATCTCATTTTTCGGTTTTTCGTGGAGAACCCAAAATTTTTAAAAGTTTTTTTTTTCATAAAACCAATCCCATAATGTTGTAGAGCTCGTTAATACAAATCTAACGCAACAAGAATCACTTAATTTGGTGTCTGGGTGAGGAAGAAACGAGCAAAATACCGTATGGGTCTTCTTGAGGTTGAAGACGATGAATAGTAAGTCGTCAAAAAAATAAATAAATATAAATAAAATTATTCTTATAAATTGATCTTGTTGATCTTGTTGCTTAATCATTAGAACTTGTATTATATATTTCTCCTGATGAATATTGTTGGGCATGGTTCATAATTGAGAGTTCGCCTTCGCGGAACGAATTATGATAAAATGTCAAATGTTGAAAATATTGTTTTAGATGTTTTACATGATTGTGAGCTCACTTTCGTGAGACAAATTGTGTTGAGACATTAAAGTATAAATATTATTGTTTCCTATTGTTGCATCAAGATTTGTATTGATAAGTAAACATATCCTTCGGTTTGTTTATCTTGTGATACGATTCTTGGTGAATAGTTGATTATATTTTTAAGGTTTTCAGTATCTCTTTGGTATTAGCCTTAAAGATATGATATTGTTATTGAAACTCAACATTCTCTGTGGATTAATTTGTATTGATAATATGCTCCTTGATTCCAGCCATGTGTATTTAGGTTCCTTAATCAAACTGAATGGAACCAACTTTGAGGAATGGATGGAATCGGTAAAATTGTTCTTGGTTATCTCGTGTGTTGATTCTGCTCTCACTGAGGATGAGCCTCCTGTACCTACTTCCACATCTTCTGCTGAGGAGAAAACAAAATATGACAGATGGATCCATTCTAACAAAATTTGTCTGATGACAATGAAACACAACATGGAGAAGACTATCAAGGACAATATTCCTGAAGCTTCTAATGCTAAGAAATTCTTGGTAGATGTGGGGAACAAATTCAAGAAATTTGATAAGACTAAGAAGTCTACTTATCTGAGTTTGTTGACCAAGACAAAGTATGATGGTGTTAGTGGTGTTCGTGAGCATGAATGAAACTCACTAATTGGTACCACAAGCTCAAGTCTATGAAGGTTTTTTTGGGGGAGGATGTCTTAGTATGGCAGATTTAGTATGTTGAGGACTTCATATAACGCTCAGAAAGAGAAATGGACAGTAGATGAATTGATCTCTATTTTGACTCAGGAGGAACAAACTATGAAGAAGGGTAAAGGTCATGTGGTTCAGCATGTCTCTCACAAGAATGCTGAAAAGAAAAAGGAGAAGAAGTTTTAGAAAGGAAAAAAATGCTAAAGTCTCATTCAAGAAGAGTGGGTTTACTTCTGTTCCTGAAAAAGACGAGTCGTCAGGAATGAAGCCCAAGTTTCAAGGAAAGTGCAAGTTTTGTGACATTTTTGGACATAAGCAAGCAGATTGCTTTAAGTTCAAAAACTGGCTAGAGAAAAAGAAGAAAGGTAATCCACTGGCTCTAATATGTTTTGAATCGAATCTTGTTGATGTCCCTTCTAATACTTTGTGGCTAGACACTGGTGCAACTATTCATGTTACAAATTCATTACAGGAACTCAAAACCAGGAGAAGGCCAAGTGATGGAGAGCTATCGATTGCAATTGGCAATGATGTCAATGTTGGAGTGGAGAACATTGGAACTGCAAGTTTAAAATTAAGTAGTTGATTTGACTTGACCTTAAGTGATGTTGTTTATGTACCTTCTATGAGAAGGAACTTAATTTTTGTTTATGTTTTGGACAAATGTGGCTTTACGTTTGTTTTTGGAAATAATGAAGTTGAAATTTTTCGTAACTCAAGTTTGATTGGTTCCGGTATATTGTCTGATGGTTTATATTTACTGAATCTTGATCCTAATTCTATTGTGCAACGTCAATCAGATGTTTATAACGTTGTCGGAAATAAGCATGGGAGGGTAATTGAAAGCTCTTCCATGTTGTGGCATAAAAGGTTGGGTCACATCTCCAGAAAAAGAATGGAGAGACTAATTAAAGAGAACATTCTCCATAGCTTGGACTTCTCTGATTTTGATAATTGTATTGATTGTATTGAGGGGAAACTTACTGCAAAGACTCGGAAGACCAATGGTTCCAGAAAGGAGGGAATTTTGCAATTGATTCACACAGATATTTGTGGACCTATTACTCCTATAGCTCTAGGAGGATATAGGTACTTTATTACCTTCACCGATGACTTCTCTCGATATGGTTGGATTTATCTGTTGCATGAGAAGTCAGAGTCTTTGGATTTTTTCAAGGAGTTCAAGGTTGCTGTTGAATTTAAGTTTGATACTCAAGTTAAGTGTATTCATTCTGATTGAGGTGGTGAATTCTATGGGAGATATGATGAAACAGGTAGGAATCCTGGACCTTTTGCTAGGTTCTTACAGGAATGCAGAATCGAGGCAATGTACACTATGCTTAGCACTCCGCAACAAAACGGTGTTGTTGAAAGGCGTAATCGTACACTTATGGAAATGGTAAGATGTATGTTGAGTCACTCCACTCTTCCAGATTTCTTATGGGGAGAAGCCTTGAAGACTGCTACTTATATTTTGAATCATGTGTCGAGTAAATATGTTCCGAAGACTCCTTACGAACTCTTAATAGGAAAAGGTCTACCTTGAAGCATTTTTGAGTATGGGGCTATAAAGCAGAAGTTAGACCATACAATCCAGAGATTTCCTAAGACTATTTCTAGCTATTTTGTTGGATATAGCATTGGATCTAGAGGGTGTCTATTCTAATGTCCTAATCACACTACTAAAATTATTGAGTCAAACCGTGCAATCTATTTTGAAGAGGATTCAGGTGGAGATGTATCTATGCAACCTCGCACTGTAGAGTTTCGAGTAGAGCATGTTGATGTTCCCCTTCCTTTTGCACCAACCATGGAGTCCGTTCCATCTACCTTAATCCAAAATGATGTTGTTGAACCAATGGTTGATACTGATGTTGATCATGGTGTTGGTGAAGATGTCCCAAATCCAGATATTATTGAGCGTGAACCTAGGAGATCGGGAAAAATTTCCACATCTACTCAATCCACTAGGTTAAGGGATTATGTTGTGTATTTGCAGGAGCATGAGTTTAACTCTGTAAAGAGCACTGATCCTGTTTCTTTTCATGAAGCCACTTCTAACTCTGATCATTTTCATTAGATGGCTGCTATGGAGGATGAATTGGCTTTTATGAAGAAAAATGGTGTTTGGGACTTGCTAGATTTGCTTGCTGGATGTAAAATTGTTGGTTGTAAATGGGTCTTTAAGATTAAGCGCAACGCCAATGGGGAGGTGGAAAGATATAAAGTCAGACTTGTTGCAAAAGGCTACAACCAGAGATAAGGCACAGACTTTAAAGAGACTTTTTCTCCACTCTCCACTAAGGATTAACTTCATGTTGTGATGGCTCTTGTGGCACATTTTGATCTGGAACTTCATTAGATGGATGTGAAGACCGCTTTTTTAAATGGAGATCTGTTTGAGGATGTATACATGGATCAACCTGATGGCTTTGTTGAGAGTGGTAAAAGACACATGGTTTGTAAAATGAGGAAATCAATATATGGGTTGAAATAGGCTTCGAGACAGTGGTATCTGAAGTTTGATAATGTTGTCACTTCTCTTGGTTTCAAGGAGAACGTTGTTGACCAATGCATATACTTGAAGGCTAGTGGGACGAAATTTATTATTCTGGTATTGTATGTTGATGACATTCTTCTAGCTAGCAACGATGTAAACTTTTTGTGTGATACTAAGCAAATGTTAACAATTCATTTTGATATGAAAGATCTTGGTAATGCCTTTTCTGTTCTAGGCATTGAGATACATCGTGATAGGACCCGTGGGATTCTTGGTTTATCTCAAAAGGGGTATATTGAAAGGGTTTTGGATAGATTTAACATGAAATTCTGCAAACCCTGTACCACACCTATTTAAAAGGGTGAAAAACTTTCTAAATCCCAGTGTCCTAAGGATGATGATGAGACTGCAAAAATAGAGAAAGTTTGCTCATGTATGCTCAAGTTTTGGATAGATTTAACATGAAATTCTGCAAACCCTGTACCACACCTATTTAAAAGGGTGAAAAACTTTCTAAATCCCAGTGTCCTAAGGATGATGATGAGACTGCAAAAATAGAGAAAGTTCCTTTTGCTTCCGCTGTAGCAGTCTCATGTATGCTCAAGTTTGTACTCATCCAAACATTGCTTTTGTTGATGATAACAGATCCTTTAACTAAGGGATTAACTGTTAAGGCATTTGTTGAGCATGTAACCCGTATGGGTGTGATGAGGTTCTTTTGATATATTGTTTTATTTGATGTATTGGTTTAGTGGGAGTTTTCTTTTGTAGATAAGTACTTCTCTTTTTGGACCTCATTTATTGTATTGTCGTATCTATTGAAATGTTTGACAATAATTATTTATTGTTGTGACAACAATTATCTTATATTGCCATATTTTGTTTATTATGATTTGCGCAATTGGTGTTATTGCATAACTTTTGAGACATTTTGGACCCAGTCTCAAATTATTATTGTGATAAGATTGTTTTGATCTTATATAGCATCTGGGATGGATGATTGGGACATGTGTATAAATATTTCACATTTATAAAGGTCATTGTGATGTAGGTGTTTTGTTTCTTTATGATGTTATTACTCCTTCGAGTATGATTTTCTGCAGCGATGAGATACTTACTATTTTGTTGGATTGAATATACTTTGGCATTTTGTTGTTGCCACATATTGTGAATTGATCTGGATAATTGATTGTTATTGTGATTTAATTTATGCTGTCCAAGTGGGAGAATGTTAGATAAATTAATTCTGTGGACATGCATAAATTATAATAATTGATTCAGATTAATCTATATATACCAAAGTATTATTATTAATTATGGGATGTGAATATTATTTATATATAATATGGACAGACGGATAATAGGTGGGCTGAGTCCTATCTTAATATATACAGAAGGGTCCTTACAGTTAACCACATGTTGGTTTTTTTCTATCCTATTAAAGAGAAAAATAGAGCAGTTTTATGTACGGTGCCTGACACTTTGGTTTAACACGTAAGCACTCTTCTACGCTCTTTACTTCTCTGTTGTGTTTTCTCAGGATCTGTTCTTACTCAATTACATCAATGAAATCCAATCTTCTCTAATCAATAATTACAATGACATCATCTTCAGTTCCAGGTAAGTATTGGATTTAATATTGTATGTATGATTGTACTTGGCATGCAGCAATTGAACTGAATATAATCAATATTAAAGAATAAATCTTTCATAGTTGTCTTTACTTTTTTTTTTTTTTATCAAACTCTTCTTATTTCCATAATATTTGTTGTCCTGTTTATAAAAGTTAAAGAATATTTTATTTATTAAAATTTTAATATAGCAATTGTAATAAAATATGAGGAATTTAATTCAACTGCGTTTATATATATATAAATTTATTAATTTAATTAAATTTTGAATATATTGTTCTTAATTTTAAATTTACTTTTTTTTCCTCTAATACTTGATCTTTATTATTCCTTTTTTTCAGTTTTGAGGGTATTAGTTGAAGAATAATTATGAAAAGGAGTTAACTAGAAGGTTTCATATACATCAAAATAAAGAAAATTAAACTTGTTATCTGAATTTAAGCTGATCAAAACAAAGAAGTATAAACTTGTTATTTGAATTTAAGCTATATAAACTTTGATACTTAAACCTACTGTTACATAACAATAAGAATTTTATATGTGAGTTTAAACAACATGTTTCCACTAAGTTTAAGAAAAAGAAAATCAACAAATTTTTTAGTCTTAAGGAGTCTAATTTTTAATAGCATAAACGACTCCATTACAAAGTCATTACAGAGAAGGCTTAATGTTTATCAAAGACAAAATTTATACTTAGTTTTTTTTTTCATACACTTATAAACTTTGAGACAAACGATTTTTTTTTCTTTTGAACATCCATTATAGGAAAAGCTGTCTATAAAAAGATAAATCGTGTGTACCCTTATTTTTCATACTTTTCATACATAGATACCCTTTTGACGCAGGTGAGACATGGAAGAGTTTTTATTTTTCTATTTTCTACTTCCATGCCTACACGTAGATATTTTTTTTTTTTTTGTTAGAATTTCATATAGATAGCTATTAATTTTTATGCTTAGAAATGGAATTAAAACGATTGGTCATAATTAAAACCTTTTTTCTAGGAACTACCTTAGTTATACTTATTGAAATGATTTTTCGATAATGAAATCGAAAGGCATTTGGCCTTATATATTAGAAATTTTAATTAAATTAAACCGCAATGATTTTATTAATCCATTTTCTCCTGTGAAGATTTTACTAATGATTACTTTAATTCTTCAAATTCTGTAATCTATAAGTTATATTTTAATTACTAAGTAGGATTGTAGTTACTAATTTGTTTGATTTGTTACTTACGTTATGTTATTTGCAGAAGTCTATAATTTTTTTATGAGCAAAGCAAATATTAAAATACTACTATTTTCATAATCTTTCGTTAATTCTATAAAAACAAAAATATTATTGAATGATTATATTCACATAAACTCAAATAAATTAGTTTTTATTGAGGATTGTTTAGCAGGAACATATATTATTGTCTTTTAAGTTTGTTTTTAATGTTAATTATAATGTTAATTATAACATAGCTGTTATGAGTAAAGAGATAAAGTTCAAGAGTAGATTATACATTGTACTCAATATTTTATGAAAAATTAAAAAAGAGCAGAGTTGTATCCTTTATAACAAAGATCTATTGTGCTCTCACTTTCACTCACTCTTCAAGAAGAAAATTTCTTGTCTTTCTTATATTAAAGTGATATCAAAGCTATGACGAGTGTGACCAATAATCTGCCACTACCCCGACTCACAAAGACAACAAATTTTGACAATTGGAGCATCCAAATAAAAGCCCTTTTTGGATCTCAAGATGCATGAGAGGTGGAACAAGAAGGTTTTAAAGAACCAGAAAGTACCACGAGATATAATACGACCCAGAAAAAGATGTTGAAAGGGACAAGATCGAAAGACAAGGCAGCTTTGTACATGTTGTATAGAGTCGTTGATGAGTCCATTTTTGAGAAGATTGCTAGTGCAACATTTGAAGAAAGTGTGGGACATCTTGGAAAAAGTGTTCGAGGGTGTTAACCGAGTTAAACAAATGCGTCTTCAAACTCTACGGGGTGAGTTGGAGGCCATGAAGATGAAGGATTTAGAGGATATATCAAGTTACATTACACGTGTGCAAATAGTAGCTAATAAACTCAAACACAATGGAGAAACCCTCACAGATGCAAGGGTTGTAGAGAAGATTCTTCGATCTTTGACGGATGACTTTGAAAATGTTGTTTGTGCAATTGAGGAGTCAAGAAATTTGGAAGAGATGACCATTGATAATCTCGGAGCTTCTCTTGAAGCACATGAATAGAGGAAGAAGAAGAAACAAGAAGTCCTAGAGGAAGTCTTACAAACAAAGATGACCATCAAGGAGGACAAGGCGATGTATGCGCAACACAACTGAGGACATGGAGGTCGCGGTTACGGTCATAGTAGACATCAAGGCAGTAGAGACAATAATGAAGAAAGCAGATAAACGAACCAACAAAATTGGCATGGACGAGGATGCGGTCATGGAAGAGGTGATTATTTTAATTGTCCAAATGTTGAATGTTATAATTGTGGAAAATATAGCCATTACACAAGGGATTGCTATGCCAAGAAGAGAGTGGAAGAAAATGCAAATTTAGTTGAGGAAGGTGAAGGAATCCTCATGATGGCCAATGAAGACATCACTAAGTACAGTGACAGTGACATGGTGTGGTATCTAGACACTACTTCTAGTAACCATATGTGTGGGCACAAACATCTCTTTGTTGATATACGAGAGATAGAAGATGGACATGTGTCTTTTGGAGACTCAACGAAAGTTCCAATCAAAGGTAAATGAAAAATATGTTTTTCTCAAAAGGATGGAAAGACAAGTATTATGGAGGGCGTCTATTATGTACCTGATTTGAAAAATAATATACTTAGTATGGGACGATTACTGGAGAAAGGATTTTCAATTTTCATGAAAGACCGGATGTTGTACTTGAAGGACAACAATGGTAGAATGTTTGCACGTCTGGAGATGACAAAGAATAGGATTTTCATTCTCAACCTAAAGATAAACACAATTTCTTTCAGGCATGAATGGAAAGTTAAGGATGAAGAAGTTCAAACAGTAGAGACAGAAGTTGCAAAGAATAAAGCACTAGTTGTGGCTCATCTGAAGAAAATGGATTTTTCAATCCTCCAATCGATAAAGAAAGTTATGCGGTTGTTTCAAAAGAGGAAAACATTCTTGCTGCAGCATCAAAAAATAAGGAAAAGATAAAAAAGCCAAGCCATGGAAATTTGAGAGTCTCTACTGAAATTAATAATGCTTCAACCTCAGGTATAGTTTGTTCAAATTATAAGGGTTCATTGATTACCAAGAAGAGTACTTCAAGTGAAAATATTTTGAAGAGGATGAAAGTGAAGAAAACCATTGGTTATGATTTCTCAGTTGGTCACTTCATGGATATGCCAAATTTACTTACTGATAACAGTAGCAACAGTTATGTAACTTGAAGAAGATGATTATGAAGATGGAAGGTTTGAGTTTAAGGAGGAATTTGTTGGCATTAAACTCAAATAAATTAGTTTTATTGAGGAGTGTTTACCAGGAATATGTAGTTATTGTCTTTTAAGTCTGTTTTTAATGTTAACTATAGTGTTAATTATAACATAGTTGTTATGAGTAGAGAGATGGAGTTAAAGAGTCTATTCTGAGATTATATATTGTACTCAATATTTTATGAAAAATTAGAGCAAAAAGAACAGAGTTGTATCCTTCAGAACAAAAGTCTACTATGCTTTTACTTTTTCTCTCTCTTTAAGAAGAAAATTAGAAATATTCGTTGTCTTCCTGATATTAGATTATTCTCAACAATATATAGTTAGGTAGTAAAAATATTTGTTTAAAATTGAAAATATTGATCCTTTAAAATAAGACTACATCGTATTGAATATTGATATTATAAAGAAAACACACTAAGTTAGGCAAATGTGTTGAATGTTTTGAAAGAGTCTAGAAATCTTGAATATATAATATAGACTTGTGAGTTTCTCTTTAATTCCTTTTTATGTGTATATTTGTTTATTAATTATAGAAACAATGAATTCATATTCATATAGAAAACCAATAAGGATGTTGAACTTCCAAATTTATCCTATATAAATTTGTTTCAATATGTAATAAATAACTTTGTTTTAGGTTTTAGGTTTGTATATATCAGTTTTTTTATCAACAATAAGAAATATATAAAACATATAGAACATTTGAAGTGTTCCAATCCAAATATAGGGTATATATAGAATAGCATAAAAAATATATAGATATTACAATGCAATTTTGTTAAAGATCTTACATCGACAAGAGATAAAGTCAATTCATAATATATAAGCGGGTGCAAACCTCACCTTACAAGTCGATTTTGTAAGGTTAAGTTAGGTTTAAATTCACTTCTTAAGATGGTATCAATGTCTATTGTAGCGAGATTTGATAGGCTTATCGTGTCACTTACTATTGGGTCGCTATCAGACTGCTATCAAACCACCCATAAATATCTAGTTCCAGCAACGAGTTGAGCAGTCTCTACGTGGGAGGGGGGTGTTGAAGATTCTACATCGACTAGAGATAAAGTTAATTCATAATATATAAGTGGTGTAAACCTAACCTTATAAGACGATTTTGTAAGATTGAGTTACGCTTAAAATTCATTTCTTAAGAAACCTCCCTAGCCACAACCTTCATTACCTATCATACATTATTACTTTTTGCCTAGATTTTAGCTTATCGTTTATGCAAGTATGGAACTATATTCCCATATCATAACATGTACAAGTGAAAATCTTTCTAGTTTATGGATATGTATATAATATTATATTGTTTATGTCTTCTTTTTGCTCTTTTTGCAAATTGGTAACCTTCTCTATTTTCTTTGAGCTTAAGATTTCCACTTGCAAGTATTTCCAACCCTCAACTTCTACACTTAGAATAGAAAAACTAGCAAAACTCCCATTTCCCAAGGGTATTAGTTGGTATATGCAGAGCATAACAGTTAGTCTCTACCTAATAATTTAAGATCACATATAGAGGCATAGGCAAATTTGTTCCAAGTTTTCTTATTTTCATATATTATTATAATAGTGTAGCATAGTACGGAAAACATCCCACTAGAATAACATTAGACATAGATTGTATTTAGTTGGTTGTGAACTAAGCACCTTAGATGCTTACCCCATGCCCTATTTTTGTTTCCATGTCTTGCTCACCCTTCCATCTTATCTTGGCCTTAGCAAAGTTACTTTACATTATCAACATTTTAAGAAATTAATCGGGTTCAAATATCGATGAGTATGAGAAATTTGTTTTATTGTGCTTATTTGTTATCGATGACCACGTCTTAAGTTGTGTTAAGGTGAAGATTTCTTCTAAATTCAATCTTTTATTTCTAAAAAGGATATTGTTCTTATAATGTCATATTGACCACATTATAACTATTCACATGGATTTGCATACGTTGTTTCATTTATTGCTTATATGTGCAAGTTTAAACTTTAGTAAGTGTACTCTTTGGCATTGTTACGATGTGTTGACGTAACTTCAACTCATGTATCACAAGTTTTCCAAATACTAGTGTCAGTAAATACTAGTGTCAGTAGTGCAAGAGAAGAACAAATGTGACTAATTTTTCTTATGTTCCACACCGTACACATCTTCAGTACTCCATCACAATTCACACTCATAGCCACTTTATTATTAATAACGCGTCATGCGAAATACTGGATTGATGGAAGAGCTTTCACTTTCCATACTTTATCATACACTTCTTCATCGCCCCCTCCCTTCCAAAATCATTTATCAACCATCTATATGCAAAATTTATATGATACGATTTTGAGTTTTCTATTTTCCAAAACCAAGTATATATCGGTATTTGTTTTTAAAATAAAAACTTTTATACCATTTTTTCTATACTCAGAATATGATATATATATATATATATATATATATATATATATATATATATATATATATATATATATATATATAATATTTTATATATATTTTATAAAATATATATATATTTTATATATTATATATATATATATATATATATATATATATATATATATCTTAGATATGATACTTATATTTATTTAAATATTTATTAAATAATTTCAAAAAACAAAAATAAATATTAAGAAAACATATTTGCCTAAAAATTTGTTCTCTCTTTATCATAATAGTGTAAAATTAATAATGATCTTAGTAGAAAAATATTTTATGAAAAATTTAATCGATTAGGTTTAATATATAATTGATTATATGAAGCTAATGTTATAGCCAATGTCAATTGCCATGTGATAGAGGTCAAGTGGACTAACTCACAATCGAATCATAGTATTTGGGCTATCACATTATCAAATACAAAGAGTTGTGTCCTAAATATTGACTATAGTTTTTGACGTAATGATAAGTACTCGATGCAACAAGTGATATTAAAGTTAAGGTTACGAGTTCGATTCCCAATGAAACAATTATTCTGGAAGAGATTACGTTTAATAATAATTGATTAATTTGTGAACATATTGTTTTCATATGGTTTTCAAAAATATGTAATTTTGACTATAATTGATTAATTTTAGTTTTCGGTTCATGAATGAACAAATAATTGATTATCTTTATCAAATAATTGATTATTTTGTTTAATTATATCAATATTTCTTTAAAATGAAGGCTTCCTCACTTTCAAAATCAAAATTTTAAGTTCATATTTGGAGAATATTATTGTGAGTATGAATGATTTCACTAAAAATATTTTTACAAAATAATCTTTTTTGAAAGTGATCTTATTATATGTTAAGACATTGTATAATTAATCGAGTGTTTTTATTATATTTTTTAAATATTTTAGAAGGGTGTTATAATGACTAATTGTTTTTGTCTTAAATCTAATAACATAAGTGTTTCTTATAATTAAATGTTTCAAAATTTATAGTGAAAAATACCCTAACTTAAAATGTCTAGATTTGGATTTGAAAAAGAATGGAATAATACAAAATTTCTTATACATTATCGAATTTTACCTTTTGCTCTTTATCTTTAATTTCTATTGTTTTTGGTATTCATTAACTATTTCACTTCATCTTTGGCTGTTTAGAAAAATAATCGCACTTCATCTCTCTTATTATCAAAAGTTTTTTTTTTTTCGTTAAATTTTTTAAAGTTTTTTTTAAGCAGTTCACGCAGTCTTACTTTTGTTTTTAGTCATTTTTTATTTTATAATATTCTGATATTCATATATAATCAATTTTGATATTCTATATCAACATACCCATACACACTAGTTTACTACCTATTAAACATTTTTCATCAATTCTAATAATTAAAATTAAAACCACAATTAACCGAAAAAATAGTATAATTACAATTACCTAAAATGTAATGTATAAGAGTGAAAACAGTATATGAAATAAGTCCCAAATGAGGAATAAGTAACAAAGTATTAAGTACATTGAAAGGATCCATAATTTATTAAACAATAGAATAAAATAGAAGGTAATCTCAGCCTTAGAAACATGCATCCAAAACACAGCAGCAACATAAGGCAGCACAACTGCGACAAAATAATGACAGATCATCAATGATTAGATCAAACAAAAGAGACATATAAATTAAATATGACTAACTGAAATCTTAGTCCTCTCAAATTCTAGATCAAGGATTTCGGTGTCAATATTTTTAATTTTATTTTCAGTCTAATTTATTTTTAAAAATTTTATCCCATTTACAAAGAAATCAGAAAATGGAAGTTGAAAATATATCTGGTTGAGGATTAGAAAATCTTTTCTTAAAAATTATTTTTAATAAAAAGACAATTTTTTTTTTTTTCTAGAAAGAGTCTTTGATCATTCTTGTTAGGTCTTCCATCATACTATCATTCTCTCTGAACCTACTAATACTTCTGATGTTGACTTAAACTAAAAAAAAAACAAAAACAAGAACTAAAAACAAATAAATTTTCTTATCCTAACAAATTAAAATTATTTTTTTAAAAGAAAAAATAAAAGTATTTTCAGAAATCAAACTTTGAGGGGTTAAAAACTAAATTAAGGAGATTGAACATATTGCATGTGGGAGAAAGAGGAATGAATAATTACCATCCTTTCCAGAAGCCATCACCCTTGGACTTGGTTTCCACCATTGACGAATTCTGAGGGTATTGAGGAATGTCTTGGGTGGGATAACCAACTGGTGGAGGTGCAGCTGAGGGTGGAGGATAAGCTACATTCAAACAATTAACCATCATATTAGAGTGTGTATTTGAAATAAAAGATTTCACTTCAATTGCTGAAAGAGATATTAACGAAGACTAAATAATCTATATATATATATATTGTGAAATTCACATAATTAAATATGTTATAAGGTGGAATGAAAAATGGAAGAAAATGAAATAAAAGTTAAATGTGATTAGTTGAAAAAATATTTTTAAAAAATTATTTATACTCATATTTTTTCTTCTAATTGTTGTAAGAATAGTTCTTAATTGTGTGTGTTTGGATGAACATTGATATGATTTATGTTTGGGTATTTTTATTATAAAAAATAAGTTAGTAAAATTATGAAAAAAATTATCCAATTAAAACTTATTTAAATTGTTTCAACCATTTTTGTTGTGAAATAATTTATTAGTAAATCTATCATAAAAAATATTTGATCGAATACAATATATATATATATATATATATATATATATATATATATATATATATATATATAAAGCTGTTTGAACACAATTAATAAGTCTATGCCCATATATGCTAATCAACAGACATAAAAATCTACTTGAAACTCTAACACGAAACCAAACACGTTATAGGGGAGTAGTTGTAATCAATCAAATGATTAATTAAGCAAAATTTATTGTGTTTGAATACATCATAGACTTTTTAGTTATACCTTTAGTCACGCAACAAACCTCAATTAAACTTGATTACGTAAACATATGATAGAGATTCTTTCCATATTGTGCCAACCCCTTTCATAAATCGAATTAAGTACAAAAAATATGAAAAATTAAATCTCAAAGTCATTATAAGGTTTCTTATGCTTTACAAAAACCCAAATTTCTTGCAAACTCAATTTTGCAAAGATTTCAAAAATTAAAAATATTGACAAAAATTTGTATTACAATTTTATATCAGCAAACTGATACTATCACTTGTATTAGCTCCATAAATGACACGAACAAAGTTGTAGAGGAAAATTTTGTTTTTGATAGAAAATTGAATTAATCATGTAATTAATTTAATAAAATAAACTATTCATTGTAGATTAATTACAAAAAAAAAAAAAAAATCTTCTTTCCTATAACTAGAATTATAACTTTCCAGCCAACATACATAAAAAAGCATTACCCCCTCATACGATTACACTTAAGAAAGAATTCATTATCATATTTCAAAACTTATTGAATGAATAACACAAACATAACTATAAGTAAGATTAATCTCAAAGTCATTATTAGGTTTCTTATGCTTTACAAAGCCCAAATTTCTTGCAAACTCAATTTTGCAAAGATTATCAAATATTAAAAATATTGGCAAAAATTTGTGTTACATTTTATACATTTCAGCAAACTGATACTATCACTTGTATTATATGACGTGAACGAAGTTATAGAAGAAATTTGTTTTTTTGATAAACTCAATTGTTTTTTTTTTTTTAGAAAATCAAATTACAAAAAAGAAAATCTTCTTTCCTATAACTAGAATAAAGAACATCACCTATGATAATAACCCAGCCAACATACATCAAAAAGTATTACCCCTCATATGATAACACTTAAGAAAGAACCCATTATCATATTCCAAAACTTATTGAATGAATAACACAAACATCACTATGAGTAAGATTAATCTCTGATTAGAGGATTTGTGAGAAAATGTGGGAAAGGTTCAAATTAATATAAAAGAAAATTAAGAATATGATTTATTTTTGTAGAAATGTGATCTTTGAAACATGTACCGTAATAGTACTTTAAATTTTTAAATTTCAAAATTCAGAATCATGACTTGAGAAAAATAAAAACTGAGAATAAAGAGAGAAGTGACATGTGTTGAGTATAAAGCATGGAAGGGACTTTACCTGTAGTACTCTGACCTGAACTCATCTTCAAACAAAGGAATTCTAGCACTTCCCAAAAAGTGAAAGAAGAAGGGTGAAACAAGAGGATATAAAGATGGTAGGATATATATATAATTTATAAATAAACAAAAGATATTTTTTATAAATAAGTGAGAAGCGAAGATACCAAGGTTTTTTGTTTGAAGAAATTGAGGATGTTACTTGGAAGACAACGAAGAACTGAACAAGGGGACGGCACCGCGTGAAATGAATGATCAAATATTAGATATTAGATGAATAGATGAAGAAAGAGAGAATCACAAACTTTGAATATATATTTCTTAGTTTATTATTTGAAGGAAATAAAAGTGATAATGACAAAATGATTTTTGTTTTGAAATTGGACGCGTGTCCTAAAGTGAAAGGGACTGCCCCTTTCTTTTACCAAATCTTTTTGTCGCCAACCCTTTCTTTCCTTAATCAAAACTCTTCAAAACAAATGTTACGTGTTTCTTTGCCAATACTTTTAATTTCTGATAGTCTTTGCAAATATTATCATCATGAAACTATAAAATAAATATAATTAATAATATGATAAAAAATATTTAGAACATATAATAAAAAAACTTTAAAATATGATAAAGAAGAATGTTACAAATTTTATTTAATAGATTATTGTTAATAAATAATTTTTTCCAAGTAAATATTTTTTTATAAAATAAAAATGCATATTTAATTAATTTATATAATAAAAAGTTTAAAATAATAAAAATCAAATATGAAAATTAAATATAAAATTGTTGAATAATAAATTTGTGTTTACAAATATTTCAAAATAAAAAATATTGCTTAATTTCTTTTATATGAAAAATTCAACAGAATAATATGTTAACCCATTTACTACTCATACTCATCCTAATTTTGGTTGTTGTTTCCTAAACTATACAAATTGGCCTACATTGTATAAATTTTTAAAATGATAGAAATATTTTTATTTTAAAATCAAGGTGTTTGGTTTATTTATCTTATCAAAACATTCTCTTCTCTTTTAAGCACGCATTTTCCATCATTATACCTTTTTGTATGAGTACAATCTCCAATGCCTTTGTCCTCTACTCCATTATCTGTTTCGACACGATGGCTATCAACGCCACACTCAATGTATCTATGAACCTCGATGACCTGAAGGTGTTTTTGTAGGAGTTTGATGAAATGCCACAGTTTGATGTTGCGTTTGATACGCTGAGTTATAATATTATGATGAAATTGTGTTGTAAGATCGGTAGAAATTATTTGTTTTTGTTTGTTTTGAAGAGGGTTTTTCAGTTGGGGATTCCTTTTTGTGTGACCGCTTTGGAGCCCTTTGTTTTTGCTTATGTCGAGTTTGGTGATTTGGAAATTGCAAAGAAGTTGTTTCAAATAATGAGGAAACAAATAAGGGATATCTGTTGGGTGCTTAGGAATTGTAGTAATCTAGAGGATTTGAATGGAAATGAAAGTGATTACGATAATAACAATGAGGATGAGGCCTTAATTGTTAGTTTGATTTCATGCATAATTATGTTGATTCTGTTATTAATTTGATTTAAATTTGAATTTTATTTTCTGTTTTGATTCATTTTGTTATTTAATCAGTTTTATTGTGCAAAGAGCGATTTTTGTTGGGAATTAGGTTAAAACTGAAGAGAGAGAAAACTGAAATGCTGAATCAGAGGGAATGAGCAGAGAAAGGGCATAAGTGACTTTTCTCTTAAGCAAAGGATACAACCTGGGCTAAAACTCACTTAAAGACTTCTCATAAGGAAGCCCTAATTTGAAGGCATAAACACTACAGGAACGTGAATTATGAAATAACAACCATAATTTGACCTAATGCAAGGAGCGAAAGCTACAAAAGTCTAAAGCTAGGTCAGATGAAGACATCATGAATAATCATTGATTAGAGACTCCTTATAGCATCGTTCTTGATCAAGATCCTTTCTTTTTCTTTTCTCTTGTATTCCATGGCTACCATGCGTAGCTAAACTCTCTTATTCTTATGATTGAATGTAATTTCTTAACTTTTAATGCACTCTTAACATCATTTGATATCATTAATTTCAATTACCTTTGTTTTATGTTTTAATCATACTTTGTTTTATCTTAGAAATCTTATTGTGACTAGAAAACACTTTTTGAGGTTGGAACCAAACGTTTAACGCATTGCATGTATAAGTTCAAGGATGAATTATAGTGTAATGACTGTTTATAGCAACTATTCTTAATGCTGATTAATCTATTCTAGTAACTGAGAATAGAGCTTGGTATTTTAATTTATGGATTTCAAATCTAGAGGAATCAGGTTGAATGACTTTTATTTGCACAAATTGGTAATTGAAAAAGATAATATTAATATATGATTAAGAGTGTATGAGAAGGAAAGTGTTACAATTCAATCCCAAGATCTTTATTAAAATTTGATTTCACACATTTTACTGTTAATTGCTCGGTTATTATGTTCATCAATTCACTGAAATCCAAATCAACCTTTATTACATGTTTTGTTCATAATACATTTATACGTTTCAATTTACAATTATAAATTTCGTTCCCTGTGAAGATGATACTCTACTTATTTTATGTATTACTTGAGGACTCAGTACATTTGCTGGAACATCTAACAAGTTTTTGGCGCTGTTGCCGGGAAACGGTGAAGAATTGAAAATTGAATTTTTTATTAACCGTATTGTGAAGTACTAATCTTTTGTGATCGTTGAACTTTTGCTAGTGTAATGGTTGATGCATTTGAGAAATCATATGAAAGAAGAAAAGCTACTTTTTGATCCAGACATCAACAAGACACTAAGACAACTTAGGCAAAGGAGGAAGTGTGATCAAAAGAGTCGGGCAGTAGAGGAGAGTTGGGGTGCAATCATGGCAGAAGAAATTAATGGGTATGAAAATAGGCAACCACGAAGAACATTGGGTGATTATGCTCTACAGCAGGGGCCCAGACATTTTTCAAGCATTGTTATTCCTAATACCGCTCGAGCCATAGAGATGAAGCCAGCATATTTGACTCTCATCAGTAGTCAGCAATTCACAGGACTGGATCATGAGGACCCTTATACTCATTTATCCACATTCTATGAGTTGACTGCTACAATGGGATTTGAAGAATGAGACAAAGAATCTGCATATTTGAGACTATTTTCATTTTCGCTAGTAGGAAAGGCAAAAGACTGGTTGAATTCTTATCCTAATCAGAGTCTTACACAAAGGAATGATGTGGTGGAGAAATTTCTACAGAAGTAGTTTTTTCCTCTATCTCGTTACATTAAGACTAAGTCAGAGATTTCTAATTTTCGTCAAGGAACAGATGAAGCATTCTATGCAGCATGGGAGACATTCAAGACTATGTTGAGAAGGTGTCCTAATCATGGTTTTGAGGAGATTGCACAATTGAATATCTTTCACAATGGATTGAGACTAGAAACCAAAATGATTCTGGATGTTGTAGTAGGAGGCACGATGATGGCAGTGGATGTGGATCAGGTTAAACGAATTATTGATGCATTAGCTTCCACAAACTACTTGGCATAGTATGATAGGGAAAGTGTTCATAAGAAGGGAGTTTATAAATTGAACACCACAAATGCAATTTTAGCACAAAATAAGATTTGACGCAGTAAATGGAGGCATTAACACAACAAATGGCTAAGTTACCACAGCAGTTACAGGCTGTTCAAACTGCACCACCAGTGACATATCAAAATCCACCTGTATGTTGTGAGTTTTGTGGAGGCAATCACTTGAATGGTGCTTGTCCTCAACAAAATGCAAGGAGAGAAGAAGTGTAATTTATGGGAGTTCCAGGCAAACAAGTTGGTCAGCAGGTGAACTATCCAAATAATCCACCCACAGGTTGGAGAATAATGCAAATTAGAATTGGGGGTGGAAGCAGGAAGCTAGTAATGTAGGAAGACAACCGATATATCAACAACAACAACAATATCCCTCACTGCAAGACATAACGAGCAAATTGGAAGACACCCTTGAGAAGTTTATGCAAGCTTCTCTGGCGAACCAGAAGAATAAAAAAGCATCACTGAGAAATCTGGAATGCAAGTGGGGCAATTGGCAAAGTAGCTAGTAGATCAGCAAGGAGGACAATTTACTGCTAATACTCAGACCAATCAGAAAGAGCAATGTAAGGCCATTACCATTAGAAGTGGGAAGAAGGTTGGATTTGACGTGAATGAAGAAACTGCTGAAGGTAAGGATGAGAAGAGAAAAAAGAAAATAAATGAAGTATATCAATACTAGCTGAAGTCAGTGAAGACAGATCAGTGGAAGAAGTTGAACCAACCTCTGTGACAGCAGATGAAGCTTTAGGCACTAAAAACAAAATTACAGAAGAAAAGTTGAAAGTTGAAGGTAGGAAGAAAAATTCTGATGAAGGACAGAACTAGAGGAAGGTGTTCCTCTTAAACACATGTCTTATACACATACACCCTCTAGGAGAGAAGCTGAACGCCAATTCATCATATATACATAAATTCTAAAGAATCTGCATATCAACATTCCTTTTACTGAGGCATTACAATAAATGCCTACTTATGCTCGTTTCATGAAGGAACTTCTCACAAAGAAGAGGAAATTTCCAGAGGAGGAAACAGTGGAATTGGGGGCAAGTTGCAGTGCAATCATTCAGAAAGTAATTCCACAGAAATCTTGTGATCCTAGGAGTTTTACTTTGCCAATCACAGTGGGCAATTTATATGTTAGCAAGGCATTGCTGGATTTAGGTGCAAGCATTAATTTGATTCCATTGTCTATGTTGAGAAGAATAGGAGAGGTAGAGGTTAGACCTACCAGAATGACACTACAACTGGCAGATCGATCCATCAAGCATTCATATGGTATTGTTGAGGATTTATTGGTAAAAGTGGATAAATTCATTTTTTTCAGTAGATTTCGTGGTGATGGACATTGAGGAGGATGTAGATGTACTTCTGATTTGGAGGAGACCATTTATGAAGACAACAAAGGTGATAATAGATGTTGATAAAGGAAAGCTAAAGGTATGTGTTGAAAGTGAGGAAGTAAGCTTCAATATGTTTGAAGCTATGAAACATCCTAGAGACAAAAAGGATTATTTCATAATTGATGTTATTGAGGAAGAATGTGGTAAGGTGAAGAAGAATATGGGCAGCTCTGATGTATTACTGCAAGTTATCACCAAACTAGCAAAGGAGTTAGTTGAATTGGGTGGTACAGAGACATTGGCTTTAGCTAAGGAACTAGACCAAGCCAAGGAAGTTATGTAGAAGGTAGGAAACAGAGAGGAACTGTTGAATGAAAATTCTATAGTGGAGGAAAAACCAGAACTGAAAGTGCTACCTCCTCACCTTAAGTACAGTTTTCTTGAGGGAGATGAAAAGAAACCAATTATTCTAAGCAATTCTTTAACTGCTGAGGAAGAGAGAAGATTGATTAATGTGCTGAAACTCAATCAAGGAGCAATTGGATGGAAACTTTCATACTTGAAAGGAATCAGTCCAGCATACTATATGCACCACATTCATATGGAAGCTGATTTTAAACAGGTTGCACAACCACAGAGAAGATTAAACTCAGCAATGAAGGAGGTTGGGAAGAAGGAGGTGCAAAAACTGTTAGAAGTAGGGATGATTTATCCTATTTCAGACAGTGCTTGGGTGAGTCCAGTGCAGATTGTTCCAAAGAATACTAGAGTAATTGTTATTCACAACGAGAAAAATGAATTGATCCCCACAAGAACAATTACTGACTGGAGAATGTGTATTGACTATAGGAAGTTGAATCAAGCAACCAGGAAAGACCATTTTCCTTTGCCATTTATAGATCAAATGTTGGAGAGGTTAGCAGGAAAAGCCTATTATTGTTTTTTATGGCTATTCAGGCTATAATCAGATTACAGTGGATCCACAAGACCAAGAAAAGACAACTTTTACATGTCCTTTTGGTATTTTTGCTTATAGAAAAATGTCATTCAGATTGTGTAATGCACCAGCCACTTTTTAGAGATGCATGCTAGCTATTTTTGTAAATTTGGTGGAGACATGTATAGAAGTTTTCATGGATGACTTCTCAGTCTTTGGATCATCTTTTGATGCATGTTTGGAGAATTTGGACATATTGTTGAGAAGATGTGTGGAGACTAATCTAGTGCTCAATTGGGAAAAGTGTCATTTTATGGTCACTGAAGGGATTATATTAGGCCACAAAATTTCTAAACATGGTATTGAAGTTGATAAAGCAAAAGTGGAGATTATAGAGAAACTGCCACCACCAACTAATGTCAAAGTAATCAAGAGTGTTCTTAGCCATGCTGGATTTTACATACAGTTCATAAAGGAATTTTCAAAGATTGTCAAACCTTTGTGCAATCTGTTGAACAGAGACACTCCATTTGATTTTGATCAAGAGTGTGTTGCAGTATTTGAAAGGCTAAAGGAGAAGCTTACTACTGCACCAATCATCACTGCACCAGATTGGAGTCTTGGTTTTGAAATCATGTGTGATGCTAGCGATTATGCAGTGGGAGCTGTGCTAGGACAGAGAAAAGGGAAGTTGTTCTATGTAATACACTATGTTAGCAAGGTGCTGAGTGATACTTAGAGTAATTATACTACTATTGTGAAGGATCTGTTGGCAATGGTGTATGCTTTGGAGAAATTTAGAGCTTACCTCAGTCTCTAAAGTTACAGTTTATATAGATCATGCTGCTATCAGGTATTTGTTGACCAAGCCAGAATCGAAGCCCTGGCTAATTCACTGGATGTTATTACTCTAGGAATTTGATCCGAAAATCAAAGACAAAAAGGAGAGTGAGAATCATGTGGCCGACCATTTGTCTAGGTTGGCTAATGAAGAGGTTACTGCAAGGAAGACTAAAGTGGTTGATGAATTCCCTGATGAGAAGCTGCTGGTGATACATGAGAGGCCATGGTTTGTCGATATGACCAATTTCAAAGCTGCAGAAATTATACCAAAGATTATGGATTGGCAGCAGAGGAAGAAATTACTGAAGGATGCAAACCAATACACATGGGATGATCCTTATTTGTTCAAGATAGATGCTGATAATTTGCTAAGAATGTGTGTTACTAGTAAGGAAGCCAAGAACATTCTGTGGCATTGCCATAATTCTCCCTGTGGAGGACATTTCAATGGGGAGGGAACAACTGCTAAGGTGTTATAGTCAGGCTTCTTTTGGCCAACATTGTTTAAGGATGCACACATGCATGTGCAACATTGTGATAACTGCCAAAGGACAGGAATTATCTCAAAGAGACATGAGATGCCTCTGCGGAACATTCAAGAAATTGAAGTGTTCGACTGTTGGGGAATCGACTTCATAGGTCCATTGCCAAGTTCGTTTTCAAATGACTATATACTATTAGTAGTGGAATATGGCTCAAGATGAGTGGAAGCCCTTCCCACTCAAAAAGCATATGCAAATACAGTGATTAAATTCTTGAAAAAACATATTCTTTGTAGGTTTGGCACTCCAAGAGTGGTAATCAGCAATGGAGGAACACATTTCTGCAATGCATAATTGAATAAGGCTTCTGAGCACTATGGTGTGAGACATAGCTACTGCTTATCACCCTCAAACTAATGGGTAGAAGTTTCTAATAGAGAGGTGAAGAGAATTCTGGAGAAGACAGTGGCATCCTCATGCAGAGACTGGTCTATCAAACTGGATGAGGCACTGTGGGCATACAGAACAACCTTCAAGAATCAACTACATTGTCTCCATTTTAATTGATATATGGGAAGGCTTATTATCTTCCTGTGGAGATGGAACATAGAGCTTTTTGGGCATTGAAGTGGCTGAGTTTTGATTCTAAAGCTTCTGCTAAGCAGAGAAAAATTCAATTAAATGAGCTTGAAGAGATGAGGTTGAATGCATATCAATCCTCAAGGCTTTACAAGGAGCGTGTGAAAGCTTATCATGACAAGAAGATATTGAAGAGGAGTTTTGAGCCGGGACAACTAGTTCTTTTATTCAATTCCAGGTTGAGGTTGTTCCCAGGTAAGCTCAAATCAAGGTGGTCAAGACCTTTTATGGTCAAACAGGTCAAGCCTAAAACTCAAAGGAGTTGGATGGTGAATGGCCAAAGGCTGAAATATTACAAAGGTGGTGAGGTGGAAAGGCTCATCACAGTGATCATATTGAGCGATTAAAGTTCACGCGTCAAGCTATATGACGTTAAACGAGCGCTTACTGGAAGACAATCTAGTGTTTAGATTTCTGAAACTGGTGTTTTTTTTTTTTTTTTTTTTTTTT